>JAANMX010000716.1_pt1 | contig 41675 bp, 32 predicted proteins | sample 7279681 | NCBI WGS metagenome assembly JAANMX01 (sample SAMN14094542, study PRJNA606508) | bioreactor metagenome | isolation source: A lab-scale SPAN reactor treating ammonium-rich wastewater day 351 | place: Ireland: Galway | collected 2018-01-01
GGTTGTGAATTGCTTTCAAAATTGTTTATCTTCGTGACACGACACAACGTTGGTCTCGTTTCGACACGAGAGGCGGAAGTTGTGAATTGCTTTCAAAATTGTTTATCTTCGTGACACGACACAACTACGGTTCCAACAATAAAGACCAGAGCGCGGTTGTGAATTGCTTTCAAAATTGTTTATCTTCGTGACACGACACAACCAGCTTTTAGTTCGGATGGGATCCACAATTGTTGTGAATTGCTTTCAAAATTGTTTATCTTCGTGACACGACACAACACAATAAATTGAAGGGAGCGGAAGAGGTGAGTTGTGAATTGCTTTCAAAATTGTTTATCTTCGTGACACGACACAACATCAGTGTGGGCAAAATCAATATCAAGCGTGTTGTGAATTGCTTTCAAAATTGTTTATCTTCGTGACACGACACAACTTAAGTTTGTGCAATTCATTTTTTTACAGTGTTGTGAATTGCTTTCAAAATTGTTTATCTTCGTGACACGACACAACTGGACCGTTTGACCGCTGAAACCGACCTTAGTTGTGAATTGCTTTCAAAATTGTTTATCTTCGTGACACGACACAACAGTTGTCACGGTCTTGCCGAGTCCCATATCGTTGTGAATTGCTTTCAAAATTGTTTATCTTCGTGACACGACACAACTGCCTTATTCAATTAATTCAGGGACACCTAGTTGTGAATTGCTTTCAAAATTGTTTATCTTCGTGACACGACACAACCTTTCAATGCAATGTAAACAAAGTAAACAAGTTGTGAATTGCTTTCAAAATTGTTTATCTTCGTGACACGACACAACCCATGGAGTGATTTTAAGGAATGATATGAAGTTGTGAATTGCTTTCAAAATTGTTTATCTTCGTGACACGACACAACAGGACACATTTTAAAAACCGCTTTAGAAGGGTTGTGAATTGCTTTCAAAATTGTTTATCTTCGTGACACGACACAACCCTAAAAAAGAAAAAACTGAAGGCGGCGAAAGTTGTGAATTGCTTTCAAAATTGTTTATCTTCGTGACACGACACAACAAGTTGATTTGTCTCAACACCGGTCTCACCGTTGTGAATTGCTTTCAAAATTGTTTATCTTCGTGACACGACACAACGATATTTAACTGATTTTTATAAGAAAGATTGTTGTGAATTGCTTTCAAAATTGTTTATCTTCGTGACACGACACAACCAACCGTATGCTTCTTTGTAATGTCAGAAGGTTGTGAATTGCTTTCAAAATTGTTTATCTTCGTGACACGACACAACGGTTCCGTTTATAGCAACTGCATGAGCTCTGTTGTGAATTGCTTTCAAAATTGTTTATCTTCGTGACACGACACAACCAGGATTGAAAAAGAGAATAATGCCGTCTTGTTGTGAATTGCTTTCAAAATTGTTTATCTTCGTGACACGACACAACGAGTAATGTGTTTTAGTGAAGATGAAATGAGTTGTGAATTGCTTTCAAAATTGTTTATCTTCGTGACACGACACAACTATACTGGCAATATGCAAGCAGAAACTATGGTTGTGAATTGCTTTCAAAATTGTTTATCTTCGTGACACGACACAACTGAATGAATTATGCGATATCCTGGACCCGTGTTGTGAATTGCTTTCAAAATTGTTTATCTTCGTGACACGACACAACGTTGTAGGAGCATAATAAAATCTTGATAAAGTTGTGAATTGCTTTCAAAATTGTTTATCTTCGTGACACGACACAACGGGTGGGATGGTGTTCAGCAAAATGTACGAGTTGTGAATTGCTTTCAAAATTGTTTATCTTCGTGACACGACACAACTGAACAAAGGAATGAACAGCGGTAAGCCAGTTGTGAATTGCTTTCAAAATTGTTTATCTTCGTGACACGACACAACGATGCGCACCTTTCGCCTTTGTCAAACGCTGTTGTGAATTGCTTTCAAAATTGTTTATCTTCGTGACACGACACAACATATTATTAAAACCGCTGAAACTTTAGGGGGTTGTGAATTGCTTTCAAAATTGTTTATCTTCGTGACACGACACAACCTCAATTCAAAAAACCTCCTGACAACGGAGGTTTTTAGAGGTTTTGCAGAAAAAAAATTCTGCATAGATGATGAACAGTATTTCCATAAGGAGAATCATTTTCTCCATTGTAATCCAAAATGATTTTAAAACAATTCTAATTGCTGATACAACGGAGGAGGCTCTTCCTTGCTTCGGGCAAAAAATATTTCAATATCCCCAAATTGCTTGTCTGTAATGCTCATGATCGCCACCTTTCCATGCTTCGGAAGTATCGCCTTTACCCTTCTGATATGAACCTCCGCATTTTCACGACTCGGACAATGCCGGATGTAGATAGAAAACTGAAACAGGGCAAAGCCATCATCCTCCAACCGCTTCCGGAAAAGGTTCGCTGCTTTCCGCATCGCCTTCGTTTCCGTAGGAAGATCATATAATACCATCACCCACATAATTCGGTAGGCATTAAACCTTTCGGCATTCATAAACGCATAGTCGAAAAATATCTTTTTTAATGCTCATAAAAATTCCGGATAAGAAATTTGTCGCTTTTCACCCGTATAACATTTGTACAGTGAAACGGCAGTACTTTTCACCGCCACCATCAGTGGCCTTCTGAGCTGATCAATCTTTACATCTTTTGTCGCAATACCCAGAATATAGGCTTTTACTTCTTTCGTCAGTTCTTCTGTTTCCGGATTTAGTTTCAGCCAATTCATCACCATGTAGTCCACCATGGGACGATACGGTTCCATGAGATCATCGGCCAGACAATAGGGATTGTATTTGTTTTTATGAAATATTCCCAATACCGGCATCAGTCCGGTTTCCACTACTGCTCTCGCCACAATGCTGCGCAAAACGGAATATCCGAAATTAAAAAACTGGTTGGGCGAATCGCCGAACCGTGCCCGAAGAAAATCAGGGCTGATGAGGTATTTCCAGTAATGCTGCGCGGCAATACCTTCCATATTGGTAGTATCTCCCGATTTTACATTTTTCAGATAATCATGCATAGGATCCGCATAAGATTTCATGGATTTCAAAACACTGATCTGGTTGCTGATCTTACATTCCACTGTTTGCTTCCAGAGTTGCTTCTTCAGCGGTTCGCTCGCTTCCAGTTGGTCTTTCACCCTGTCTGAATATTCGGTATGCCCGTGCAGTGGCAACATAATACCATGAGGAAGATGATGGGCATCACAGCTGATGACCACCACATTATTGCCCATCATTTTCTGTATCAGCTGATGCGAAACGGTAATCTGAAAATGATCCAGCATCAGCAAACCCAAATCCTCCACCGGCACCTTGCCCTTGACCTCTTTGGTTTCCGGACACATGATATACATCTGATGGTCTTTCAGTTTGAGATACGCAGGATTTCCGATGTAAATGGAACGGGTGATCATCGGGTTATTATTTCAATTATTTCTCCCAATCTGTTCGTTTCAACTTTCCAGCAAAATTCCTTTATTTGAATACCCTCAAAACTTGCCGTCTTTGTATCAAAGGAACCGGTAATTTTATCTTTCCTCTCATCATAGTTCATATCAATTTCTTTAGAAATTATACTATTTGAAACATTAACGGGAGAAAAATAAATTGCTTTTGAAAAATCATTAACAGTAAAAAACCTATTCTTATTCAAATTTGAAATAGTTATAAGATTCGGACTTCTGAATTCCTCCATTGTTGGCAAATAAATTAAATCATTAGGACATAGAAAGAACAATAACTTATCTCCTTTTCTATTGAATTTAGGAACAATTTCTTCGTTGTTAGTAACTCTACTTATTGCAATTCTAAGGGATATTTTTTCAAAGCTTCTAACTTTATTATTGTCTTCATAAATTGCGAAATATAAATTAGTCCCTTGTTCAGCTTCAACCCATTTATGCCTATTTGAAAATTTATTTCCTACGGTATATTTTCCTGAACCACTTTCTGCGATTGGAATTTTCTTTAATATATTTTTACCAACTTCTTTTCTTTTATTATTAAAATTTTCAATTCCTTCAATACTGAAAGCTATATCTATATCATTGTCGGATTGCTCTAAATGCTTCAATAATTCAATCCTTATTTCATCATCCGAAATTTTCTCAAGTTTCTTCTTCATTGCGTCGAGTGTAACTATTTTCTTCGCTTGACTTTTGCGTTCTGCTAAATCAAGAAGTGGTTGATACTTTCGATATTTTATTTCATTGAAATTTAGCTTTTCAACTAGCTTTTCATTCTCGAAAATTAAAAAAGGATGATATTCATTGTCATAATCTAATTTTAGTTTTTCAATACTTTTAATTAAATCATCTATTACAGTTGATTGTTTTTCTTTTTTGATTTGCTTTTCTTTCTTATCAACCATTGTCAATAACTCCTTAGCTTCTTTATATTTAGTTTTCAGAAAAGCAGTAACATCTTCATTTTCATCAATATTTTGATAAATCTCTATTGCTTTATTACGAAGGTTTTCATCAACAATATCTTCCAATGAGTCTAAGGAGCTATACCAAATTTTTGATAGAACCCCTGTTCCTATCCTACTCGAAGGATTATCTTTATGTAATGGCTTTCTTATACTCCAATGCTTCTGATTATCATTTTTTTGTGATAATAAGTCTTTCTTAGGTTTTCCATTATTATCTAATCTCAAATTTCCTTGTTCGTCATAATAACTTTCATATCTGTTGGATGATTTTGCAACGATTTTGAAGTCATTTTTAAATGAAACAATGCAGTTTTCCAAACATTCCAAAATTACTTTTTTGTAATCTTGGCTTTCACTTGTTGAATAATTATTACTCCATAAAACATTAACTACGGAATCCTTTTCATTGTTTACAGAATCTCTTTTTCTAAAAGAACCAGGAAACATATATCTCCAAACTTTTTCATTCGGGTTTTCTTTGTCCTTTTCGCTATACATTATTTGTCTTTTGATTCCCGCTCTTTGTTTTTGTATAGCTTCCATCTTCCCTTTCTTTTTATTTGTAATTCCGGAATTGATGTTGTTGAAATACTGAACGTGATTTTCTGTACACAATGCAATAATTAATGCGTCTAAAGCGTGATGGCGATGGTCAAGTCTCTTTAAATCAAACTTGTCATTTTTCTCTAAAATATTCTTGGTGTTGATATCAAAATATCGATGCCCGTTTTTAGAAGTATTATAACTTCCAAAATCTTCTGAGTTATGAATTTTGTTAAGTCGTTCGAATCTTGGTGTCAAAAGTTCTGTCCAAATTTGATTTGCTTTCCATTCTTTTTTAAGTCTATCGGTAACTGCACCTGAAACTGGAAGTACATTTTTTGACCTAAATTCTATTTCGCCATCTTCTCTTACAATATGGCTTAAAAGTTCCATTGCTTTTCTAGCAATGTATTTTGTATTATTGAGTTGACTTTCTGTAAAGCCCTTCGGAACTTCTTTTGCAAGCAGAATTAATCTTTTTGAATCTTTGAATTGAGACTTTACCAAACTCACATACGCATCTTCATCAACAAGACTAAATGTAACATTTCTGTTTAATTTATCATCAAAAATGGTATGTGTTTTTCCGCCAAATTGTGCAATAAACTCTCTTCCTGTTCTATGAGATTTAAACCTGTTAATTACTGCTTCACAAACTACTTTATTGCTAAGTGAATCGTTACTAACTGTAGCTCTGGAAAATATATGGTCAACATTGTATTTACTGCCATCAAATAAATCCGTTAGCTTAATCATCTTATCTGTGTACGGAGATTTATAGCCTTGCTCAATCCAAAGTTTATACTTTTCAAAATCTGATTTTGTAATTTTTTGCTTCTTGAGAATTGCGTCAATATCAGTTTTGCTAAACTTATCTTTATTATTTGTATAAAAGTCTTTCTCAGAATAGCTTCTAACTTTAGCTCCATCTTCCACAATTTTCAATCGTTCAAAATGGTCTTGATTTCCTTTCTTAGCATTATAAGAAGAACTACTTAAAAACTCTTCCAAGATGTTTCTTAACCTATTGTTTTCTGCTCTGCTATTTTTCTGACGCTCTACAATATCTTTCTTTTCCTGATTAGATTTTTGTAACTCTCTTGCAACTTCTAAGTGAATCTTATTAAAGAATTTTTCTTCTGAATTTCCATAGGTCTCCCAAATATCAGCAACAACTTTCAGCGTTTCTTTCAGTACTTTTTCCGCAGTCGGATTATTTAAAGAATGATGTTTTAATTCTTTCGTTATTTCCTCTCTGATTTTCGTAGGGCTGTTCCAATATTTCGCTTGTGCCAATTCCGAATGTCTACCATAAATAAAGTAAGAAGCTTGCGTTAAGTTCAAAAATTGAAAATCATCAATTGTTTCAAAGCTTTTAAAAGTATTGAAAAGACCTTTCGGGAAAGGAATTTCTCCATTTCTTACATTTACATCATTCAAAATAACATTTGTCAAATCAACAAATTCAGCGTTCCAATCTATTTCATTATTCTTTTTAAGAATTGTACGTCCTCTATCGACATATTTTTCCTGCCACTTCTCTTTTGGTGTTTTAGCAGTCAAGAAATTTTCTCCAATCCGCATTAAGGGAAGAATTTTATTTAATGCTTTCGTAGAATAAGACGCATATTTAGATGTAAACTTTGGATAATTTTCAAAATCCCTACACAGTTTGTCTAAAACTTCTGGTGCGATATTTACATCTTTAAAATATTTAATGAAAAAGTTATAAATACCGGTTTTTCCAAATTTGGGATTGGAAGATTTTTTTACCTGACTTATTTTCTTCCTTTCGGTAGAACTTACAGAATATAGATAATGCCATAACTCAATTTCTTTTTGTTGAGTCATAAACTCATCGAAACCTTCAAAACCGCACTTTCTGAATCTATTTTCAAAACTTTTTCTTGTTTCGTTACCTTTAAACTCTTCCTCAACCGGGTAGTTCCATAGAATTTTTCTTTCTCCCTTTTTACCAATGTCCAGTTTGAATTGCTCCTTACAAAATGTCAAAAAGTCATCAATGCCAACAGTCGATCTACCATTGAAATGATTGAATAAAGCTTGATAATTTGTAGGTTTGAAATACTGTGAAGTAATATCAACATTTGTTTCAGAATTACCATCGGCGTCTTTAGACTCCAACTGAATTAATCTAATATTATGTATTTTATCCCAAATTCTAAACTCTTGAAATAAAGGGTGTGAAGCTGAAACTGCTTTTTTGTTAACAGGAATTTCAATCACTTCTCCTGTGGAAGTATTCACATCTTCTTTCCAATAATCAATTTCATACTTGCAATCAGAAATTTCATATTTTTTAGATTTCAACGGTCGTTGGTACAATAAAATATCTTCAATTAACAGATTGGTTAACGCTTGTTTATTTTCCAACAATGCTTTAGAATGCTCTTCATTATGCGGATAAAGTAGTTTTACACATTTTTCAAAAATATCTTTATCATCTAAAGTTGAAGTGTGGAATTTTCTTTGGGTATTAATTATTTGATACAACTCTTCCCGATAAAACTTTCTGTCAATCGTTTGAAAAAGACCACCTATAATTCTGGTTCTTTCTCCTGTTTTTGCATCATTTTTTAATACATCATAAATTTTCGGAGAAATAAAATGTTTTGCACTTCCATCTTCATTCAAAAACCCTTTTGAAATGTTATATGAAATAACATCCTTTTCTGTTTTCTTTTTAAGCAAAGTCCAGTCTTTGCTTCCTTCACTATTGAAATCAGGCAATTTAATATTAGGAATAATGGATTCAGGCTTTCCAGTAAAATCATATTTATTTGAAATAACAAATAACTCAGTAATGATTTTAGATTCTTCTTTTATCTGCTTTTCTAATTTTTGATACGTTATATCAAACTTTTCTTTTTTCTTTTCAGTCTTCCAACCATTTGTGTAAATAAAATCGTATTTGTGCTTCGCTTTCTTGTCATCAATATCAGTATGCTCAATGTTAGCAAGTGTCAAATTATATAAATCACTGATTTGGTAAGTTGTATTTTTATTAATTATATTACCTGCATCATCTAATTTTAAAATTTTAGTAACTTCTTTTACATCTCCAAAAAAAGTTAACTGTTCTTTTGTGTACTCTTTATATTTAAAATTTTCAGCATCATTTAATGTAATTTCGAAGAAATCTCCATTAATATCATTTTTCGGTTCAACCTTAATAACCATTAAATCAAGTTGTTCTTTTTCATCAGATTTTTCATTCTCGCTCTCAATTTCATCTAAACCTGTTCCTCTTTTCTGATTATAACTTAATAAAACCCAAGCCAATTCTTCCAATGAGATTCTTTGAGACATTGCTTTATTTCTTAAAAAATAGATTGTCCAATCTTTAGGAACACGCTTTTTCTTTTCATTTTTAATCTCAGGATTCACTTTTTGCAAATCCTCAATCATTTCATTAAAAGCGTCTTCAAAATAGAAATCAAATTTGTTTTCTGCATTTTTGGTTGGCAAATAAGCTATTTTAGGCTCTTTCTCATCCTTGAATTGCCCGCTTTTTTTGCCATTCTTTTCAAAATCAATTTCAATTTTATAATGTTCTGGCAACGCTTCCAATAGATTTAACACTAAATGCAAACGATCTCTCCTAAGTAAATAACGTTCTTTGGTAATTCTTGCCCGATGTAAAGTTGTTCTGTTTCCAGCTGCACTTGTAATTTTTTGCCCTGCATTAAATTTTGAAAATTCTTGCCCATCCATCGGAATAATTCGTGAACCCAGTGCTATAATTTTCAAAATTTTATTTTCGTGGTCAATCTCAACCAGAGCCCAGCCAATGCTATTAGTTCCTAAGTCTAATCCTAAAACAGTTTTCATCATTGTTAGTTTTTTATAAATAATCATTAAAATTAAGAAATATTTTGATTATTTCAGCAAATAATTTGGTCACTAGCTGAATTTTACTATCTTTGGTATTACAATTTTGAAGCAATTCACAATAAGGATTATTCCGTTGTGAAAACATTCAAGGCGGGGCAACTCGCCTTTTTTCTTATATTAAATTTCTTGATGGTTTTGTGAACACCATTCACTTTAAAATTCACACGAATAAAAACAGCCTACTTATCAATCTCAATTTTCCTTGAATAACTAAATCGGAATAAAGCTATTTACGACCGGACAGACCAATAATTCTTCCCCCTTTCTTCGGATACGGTTCGGGTCTCCTTCGGATCGTGTTCGGTAAAATGGGGGTTTTACCGAAGGTTTACCGAACACGACCCGAACAACATCCGAACAAAACCATTATTATGAATCAGCAATCCTTTTTGGTTACCGGACCGTATTCGGACAGTAACAAGACTTCCTCGGGCAACAAACGGTAAAAGAAAGGCTATCCTCCTAAAAGCTTGTTTTCGTGAATTTTGCTGCGTAGGTTTGTATTGCAAAACAATCAATTTTTATGCGATGGCAGAGATTAAAAAAGAAATCCTAATTAGATTCAGCAGCAACACAGGCAACGCTTTAGCAACCCAATGGCGATGCAAGGACAATATCAGAAACAGCGGATTGCCGATTCCGTTCAAAAATGAAGGTGAGAAGATCAGTTACAGGCTGTAAATTTCTGCCCTACGATCAACCATAAGGTAACTACGGGGTATATACGGGGTAACTACGGGGTATGTACGGGTGAAGTATGGAGGTAAAGAATTTTATTCCTGTTGAAGGAGTTTCACAGCAGAAAAAAAACAAAAAGAGCAAAAAAGCCAATCCTCTCATCAGCTAAACCACTAACCGATGAAACGATTAACCTATTAAACGGGATGCAAACGGTGGTGGGAATTCAAGAGGCAGGATGCCTCCCATGTTTTTGGCTCATCTCTCCCGATGAGAAAGAAGAGCCAAAGAGAAATATTGGAAAGCGGTGTTATTTTACCACCTGTATATTGACTGCAGAAAAACCTTTTGGAGATCTTTCTTTTTCGAAAGAAACTTTGTTTCCTTTTTTTACGGGATGCGCACAATTGTTTTCATGGAAGAAAATATTGTCTTTGCTGCTGTTCTCAGTAATGAAACCGTAGCCTTTGTCGCTTAAAAACGTAACAATTCCTGTTTTTACCAACTCTTCAGCTTCAATAGGAGCTGCTCCGAGCTGAATATCCTCAGGGTTGATCTCCAGTTTCTCCTGATCATCAGGCCGAACTTCGGTGATCTGCCCGTTAGCGTCCACATACACCAGCATGTCTTCCAGGCTTTTTCCTTTGTTGTTGTTTTGTTTGCGCTCTTCTCTTTTCAGCGCTTTTTCTTTTTGTTTCTGAAGTTTTTTCTTGAAATTTTCTTTTTTTGAGAAAGAATCTGCCATATTTTAAAGTAGATTAAATTTTTGGGTGAATAAAGATTGAGAGGTACTTTCCTCGTGAATGACTGCCAAAGCTACTAAGGTGAAAGAAAAAAAGGAAATTCTAAACTTGCAGATTGTTCGGTTTCAGCCCGTCATTCCGGTGCAAAGGTACAACAATTAAAATGAACACATTGAAAGACCATCTTACTGATGCTAAACTTCCTCAGCTCCATGCTGTTCCAATTCTTCAATAATACCCATTTTCACTGCGGTGTGTACCTCATCTTTCGCTTCTGCGTATGAGATTTCATATTTCCTAATCATATTTCTGAAACGTTGCGGAAAAGCAGAAAGCAGTTGATCATAATACACATCAAGACTTTTCTGATCGGGCATGGTATATTCCAACCTCAACTGAAAACGGCGAAGTAAAGCGGAATCTATAAAATCCAGATGATTGGTGGCTGCAACCATGATCACCTCTTCCGGAAGATAATCAATGAGCTGAATGAGCGTATTCACCAGCCTTCGCATTTCTCCAACATCTTTTTCATCAAAATCCCGGGCCACTCCAATATGGTCAAATTCATCCAGAAACAGCACCGCTTTGTCCCATTTTGCCTTATCAAAAATGGCATTCAGGTTTTTAGCGGTTTCTCCGATTCTTGAATTCACCAAAGTGCTGAGGCTTACGATGATCAGTTTTTTCTTCAACGCTGTGGCGATGGCTTTTGCCGTATAGGTTTTTCCACAACCGGAACTTCCGTGCAACAGAATTTTATTGCTTACCTGGAGATTGTATTTTCTGAGCTCAGACAGATAACGGTTCTCGCGAATCAACTGCAGCAATTGTTTTCTGTTAGAATCTGAAATCAAAACATCATCCAGAGATACCGGTTCGCGGGAAGTGATGGTGAGGCCTGCTGTGCTCATACTTGCATTCTTTTTTACAAAATTAAGGTTTATAAAACAAGGGAATGAAAATTATATAACATTATGAGTTATAAATTACAAATTTCAAGTTTTGTTTTCTACTAACTTTGAATACATTAAAAAAATAAACAAAATGTCTGAAAATATCCTGTCCCTCGAAGATTTAAAGTTTCTCGAAAACCTGCACCAAAAGTATGGTATTGATTTTCTGAGATTTGACGAAAACGGTATCAAAATTAATAATGAACATATTGTTTTTGATGATATTTCCAATGTCGATTATTACAACATGCTGACGGAAATTTCAAAAAAACTGAAATACAGGTTGAATTCTAATTTCCAGATGAATTTCTCCAGCGGTTTTCAGTTTGATGTAGAACGGCTGAGTTCTTTTCCCACTTTTAATGATTAAAGTACTCCCACACAATTTTGCCTTTTCGTGCGCCCAGAATTTCTGCCAGCGTTTCAAAAGGCGCTTCTTTTATTCTTTTTACAGATTTCAATCGTTTGAAAAGCAATTCTATTGATTTCTCCCCTACTCCCGGAATTTCTTCCAGTTCCGTCTGGATGGTCGCATTTTTTCTGCGTGTCCGATGATGCCTTACTCCGAAACGGTGTGCCTCGTCTCGCACCCGCTGAAGGATTTTAAGCGTTTCCGATTTTTTATCCAGATACAGCGGGATGGGATCTTCAGGAAAATAAATTTCTTCCAGTCTTTTTGCAATTCCGATCACCGTTACTTTTCCATAAATTCCAAGTAATTTCAAACTTTTCACTGCCGACGAAAGCTGGCCTTTTCCGCCATCAATCAAAATGAGTTGTGGCAAAGCTTCCCCTTCATCCAGCATTCTGCGGTATCTTCTGTAAATCACTTCTTCCATCGTGGCAAAATCATTGGCTCCTTCTACGGTTTTGGGATGAAAAATGCGGTAATCGCTTTTGCTGGGTTTTCCGTCTCTGAACACTACACAGGCAGACACCGGATTGGTTCCCTGAATATTGGAATTGTCAAAACCTTCAATGTGGCGTGGTTCTTCCGGCATGCGCAACAACTTTTGCATTTCTGCCATAATGCGGTTGGTGTGGCGCTCCGGATCCACAATTTGCACCTGTTTCAGCTTTTCAATGCGGTATTCTTTGGCATTTCTTTCGGAAAGTTCCACGATGCGTTTTTTATCGCCCACTTTCGGCACCAGAAGTTTCACAGCGGGAATTTCGACAGAAATAGGAAAAGGGATCAGAATTTCTTTGGAATAAGAACTGAATTTCTGACGGATTTCGATGATGGCTTCTTCCAGAATATCTTCATCGGTTTCTTCCAGCACTTTCTTTATTTCCGTCGTATAACTTTGGATGATGTTTCCGTTTCTGATTTTAAAGAAGTTAACATACGCAGCGGTTTCATCGCTGGTCATTCCAAAAACATCTACATCATCAATATTCGGATTTACCACGGTGTGTTTGGCCTGATATTCTTCTAAAAGATCAATCCGTTCTTTCACCATCTGAGCATTTTCAAACTCCAAAAGCGAAGCATATCTCGTCATTTCTTCGGTGAGATAATTTCTTGCCAGCCGGAAATCTCCTTTGATGATTCCGCGGATCGCCTCTATTTTCTTATCATATTCCGCTTTGCTTTCTAACTGTTCGCATGGCCCGGCGCAGTTTTTAATATGATACTCGAGACACACTCTGTATTTTCCTTCGGCAATCTTCTGTGGCGCAAGATTCAGGTTACAGGTCCGCAATTTATAAAGATGCTTTATGGTGTCCAGCAGCACTTTTGCAGGTCTTACTTTCGCATACGGCCCGTAATATTCAGATCCGTCTTTAATGAGCGTCCGGGTAAGAAAAATTCTGGGAAAATCTTCATTTTTAATGCAAATCCAGGGATAGGTTTTGTCATCCTTCATCATCACATTGTAAAACGGCTGATGTTCTTTGATGAGATTATTTTCCAGAAGCAGCGCATCGTATTCACTGGGGACGATGGTGGTTTCCAGCCGGTGAATTTTCCCCACCATTATTCGGGTGCGGTATCCCGAAAGATTTTTATTGAAATAAGAAAGTACTCTTTTCTTTATATTTTTCGCCTTGCCCACATACAGCAACTGTCCGTTTTTATCGTAATAACGGTACACTCCGGGATCTGAAGGAAGGGTTTTCAACTGTAATTCTAAATCGCTCTTCACAAAGCAAAAATACGGAAAATAGAATTCTGAGAAATTGTGTAATTTTAGAGCAAATTTTTATATGATGATATACGGTGTCAACACCTTTACTTTCCACGATGTTCTGAAGATTGCCAAAAACCCTGAGATCGCAAAAATTGATTCACAGGCACGCGAACAAATCCTGAGATCGCAGGAAAATGTCCGGAAGATTGTTGCCTCGGACCGAACGGTGTATGGTATTAATACGGGATTCGGGCCGCTTTGTGATGTGAAAATATCTGAAGAAGAAACGGCGCAACTTCAGCATAATCTCATTATTTCTCATGCCGTTGGCGTAGGAAAACCGATAAACAAAGAACTGTCGAAGATCATGATGATCGCAAAAATCCATGCGCTGTCCAAAGGGTATTCCGGTGTTTCTCTGGAAGTTATTGAAAGAATGCAGCTAATGCTACAGAAAGACATTATTCCCGTGATTCCTGAACAGGGTTCGGTAGGCGCTTCCGGCGATCTTGCTCCTCTTGCACACATGGTACTTCCGTTGGTCGGCCTTGGGAAAGTCTGGAAAAACGATCAGCCTCATGATACCGCTTCGGTTCTGCAGGAACATGGTTTGCTTCCTTTACAATTGGGCCCGAAAGAAGGGCTTGGACTCATCAACGGAACTCAGTTCATTTTAGCACATGCAATACAGGGACTTGAAAAAATGGAATATCTGCTGGATCTTGCCGATCTGGCTGCGGCGATGTCACTGGAAGCCTATCGTGGTTCGTCAAGCCCGTTCAGGAAAGAACTTCATGAGATCCGGCCTTTCGAAGGCAGCCGCAAATCTGCTTCACGAATGCTGAAGTTTCTGAAAAACTCCGAGAATTTAAAATCTCACGAATTCTGCGACCGCGTTCAGGATCCTTATTCCTTCCGGTGCGTTCCGCAGGTACACGGAGCCAGCAGAAATGCTTTCACTCATTTAAGAACACTGGCGGAAACCGAACTCAATTCCGTCACTGATAATCCGATTATTTTGAGTGAAGAGGAAAGTATTTCCGGAGGAAACTTCCACGGACAACTGATGGCGCTGCCATTAGATTATGCCACGCTGGCCGCCGCAGAATTAGGAAACATTTCAGACAGAAGAAGCTACCTGTTGTTGGAAGGAAAATTTGGATTGCCCAGACTTTTAACAGAAAGCTCCGGGCTGAATTCCGGATTTATGATTCCCCAATATACTTCCGCAGCCTTGGTAACAGAAAATAAAACCCTCTGTTTCCCTGCATCTGCAGACAGTATTCCGACCAGTTTGGGACAGGAAGACCACGTTTCTATGGGCAGTATTTCCGGAAGAAAATTCAATCAGGTTCTGGACAATCTGGTGAATATCTTCAGCGTGGAACTGATGTTTGCTGCGCAGGGCTTGGAATTCAGAAGGCCGGCCAAATGCTCAAAAATTGTAGAAGAGAACTATGCCATCATTCGCAGTAAAGTGGATAAATTGGAAGATGACCGACTGATTGGGGACGATATGCTCGCTATTGCCCAGTTGATTCGGGATCGGAAAATAGTTGTACATTAACCGGATAAAAACTGATCAAAAAAATCAATATCATTCTGTAACTTTTTAATCAATTTTACTACCAATATTTAAATAATTTAATTTTCATGAAAAAAAGACTCCTATCTGCTGCTGCAGTTGCTTTTGTAAGCATCTTTCTGAATGCACAGCAAATCAAATTTGAAGAGTATAAATTACCGAACGGGCTTCATGTCATCCTTCATCAGGACAATACTGCTCCTGTAGTGACTACCGGGGTAATGTATCACGTAGGCTCGAAAGACGAAGAACCGGGAAGATCCGGGTTTGCCCATTTCTTTGAACACCTTCTTTTTGAAGGCACCAAAAACATCAACCGTGGCGACTGGTTCAAAATTGTATCTTCCAACGGTGGCACCAATAATGCCAATACCAGCAATGACAGAACGTATTATTACGAAACTTTCCCTTCCAATAACGAGCAATTAGGATTGTGGATGGAAGCTGAAAGACTGCGCAGCGGTGTGGTAAATCAGATTGGGGTAGATACCCAGAGAGAAGTAGTAAAAGAAGAAAAAAGAATGAGAATGGATAACCAGCCTTATGGTAACCTTTTCAATTCGATTCTTTCCAATATGTTTGTGAAGCATCCTTATCACTGGTCGGTTATCGGCTCCATGGAAGATCTGAATGCTGCAAAGCTGGAAGAGTTTCAGGCATTTTACAAGAAATATTATGTTCCGAACAACGCTGTTCTGGTAGTAGCCGGCGATATTCAGCCTGAGCAAACCAAAAAATGGATTTCAGAATATTACGGTTCTATTCCAAAAGGAACGGTGACGCCGAAGAATTTCCCGATGGATCCGCCTATTACGCAGGAAAAAGAAGTGACGGTAACCGATCCTAACATTCAGATTCCGGCTTATATTTATTCGTACAGAACACCGTCTAACAAACACAGAGATTCCAAAGTTCTGGATATGGTTTCAGCCTATCTGAGCGGTGGTAAATCTTCGGTATTGTATAAAAAACTGGTGGATGAGCAGAAAAAAGCCCTTCAGGTTTCTGCCAACAGTATCGGTTTTGAAGATGCCGGAATCTTCGCATTTTTTGCTTTACCGATGGGAACCACCCCGAAAGCAGAACTTCAAAAAGTAATTGATGAAGAAATCAAAAAACTTCAGACTACACTTATTTCCGAGGAAGATTACCAAAAACTGCAAAATCAGTTTGAAAATCAGTTTGTAAATTCCAACTCCAGCATTCAGGGTATCGCAAGTTCATTGGCTACCAATTATATGTTGATGGGAGACACAAACCTGATTAACAAAGAAATTGATATCTACCGTTCTGTAACAAGACAGGACATTATGGATGCGGCTAAAAAGTATCTGAACAGCAACCAAAGAGTCATCATTAACTATGTACCTGAAAAAAAGTAATTATCACATGAAAAATAATTTTAAATATATAGCAGCCGTATTTCTGATCTCAGGTGCATTGAACGCCCAGAAGATCGACATCAATAAAATGCCGGTTGCAGGCCCAACCCCAACGATTAACATCACCACGCCGAAAACCTTCACGCTGAAGAACGGCCTTACCGTAATGGTGGTCGAAAACAATAAATTACCGCGTGTCAATGTTACCCTCACAATGGATCGCCCGCCTTACTATGAAGGAAAAATAGTTGGGGTAAGCCAGGTAATGGCAGACCAACTGGGGAACGGAACCACCAAAATGAGCAAAGATGATTTCAATAAAAGAGTAGATTATCTGGGAGCCAATCTCAGCTTCTCTTCCGGTGGTGCATTCTCCAACTCCCTGTCCAAATATTTCCCGGAAATTCTGGGAATGATGGCTGAGGCAATTACCTATCCAAAATTTTCTGCGGACGAGGTTGAAAAAACCAAAGACCGGATGATCGAAGGACTGAAAGCCGATGAAAAAAGTGCAGACGCCATCGCATCGCGGGTTTCCAATGCACTTATTTATGGGAAAAACACCTCCAGAGGTGAATTTGAAACGGAAGAAAGCATCAAAGCCATTACGCTTGCCGATGTTCAGAATACCTATCAAAAACATTACATTCCCAACAATGCACATCTTGTTATTGTAGGCGATGTAAAATTTGATGAAGTAAAAAAACTGGTTGAAAAGAACTTCAACAACTGGAAAAAATCCAACACCACTTATCCTGCACTGGAGCCGGCAGCTAACGTGGCTACCACTGAAATTAATATTGTAGACGTTCCGAATGCTGTACAGTCTGTTATCAGTGTAGGAAATATTCATAATTTGAAGATGAATGACCCGAAATACTTTGCTGCTACCATGGCCAACTACATCCTTGGAGGTGGCGGAGAAGCAAGGCTTTTCATGAATCTGAGAGAAAAAAACGCCTTCACTTACGGAGCATATTCATCCCTTTCTACTTATAAATACGGTCCTACTTTTTCTGCACAATCCAGTGTAAGAAATGAGGTAACCGATAAAGCAGTGAAAGAATTCATGACGGAACTGAACGGAATCACCACTGTGAAACCAGAAGAACTGTCGAATGCCAAAGCAAAACTCAAAGGAGATTTTATCCGTTCATTGGAAAGGCCGGAAACTATTGCCCGTTTCGCTGTAAATCAAAAAACGCAGAATCTGCCTTCAGATTTTTACACCAATTATCTGAAATCTATTGACAAGGTAACTGCTGCTGATATTTCTAACGCTGTAAAAGCGACGATTTATCCGAATCAGAGCCGCATTTTCATTGCAGGAAAAGCATCCGAAATCGCAGAACCTCTTGAAAAATTAGGGTATCCTGTGAAGTATTTTGATGATAAAGCCAATCCAACCACCAAACCTGTAGCACAGAAAGTAGACGCCGGTATTACCACCACTTCTATTGCTGATAAATACATCACTGCTATCGGAGGACTTGCCAATGTTCAGAAAATCAATTCACTCAGCACAACTGCTTCGGCGAAAGTTCAGGGAATGGATCTGGATCTACACCTGATTCAGGGCAAAGGCGGAAAAATGATGATGGATATTAAAATGATGGGAAATACAATGCAGAAAATTGTTTTTGACGGCAAAGACGGTTATATGGAAGCACAGGGACAAAAAATACCTCTTCCTGCTGAACAGAAAACAGAAATGGCAAAAGACAGCGAATTGTTCCCCGAACTTGGTTTTGCAAAATCTGCCGACTATAAAGTTGCCGGAATTGAGCAATATAACGGTGAAGATTCCTATGTAGTAAAAGGAAAAGATGTTACTTATTATTACAGCGTAAAAACCGGACTGAAAACAGGAGAAGTAAAATCTGCTGGCGGGCAAACCATCCCTACTACTTATGCAGATTACAGAGATGTAGCCGGCGTAAAAGTTCCGTACAAATTCACCCAGAATATGGGCGGAATGGATGTTGAATTTATCGTGAAAGACATCAAAGCCAATCAGGCCAAAGATGCAGATTTTAAATAAATTCACCAACAATATCCCTTATGAACAGCAGCATTACGCTGCTGTTTTTATTTACACCGATGTTTTTAAAGATAACTGTTTGGCAATTTGACAAAAAAAAGTTAAATTTGCCCACTATTATTCTACAATAACAATGGGTACAATATTTACTTTATTCATGGTTCTGATCATGATTGCTAGTGTTCTTCTGATCATCATTATTATGGCACAGAATCCTAAAGGCGGCGGTCTTTCCTCTACTTTCGGAGGTGCATCATCGGCACAGTTCGGCGTTCAGAGAACCAATGACTTTATGGAAAAAGCAACCTGGACGATCGGAATCACGATTGTTGTGCTTTCCATTTTAAGCGTGGTGCTTACTGCAAAACCAAAAATGAAGATGGCTCCTCAGGCTCCGGCTGCTACCGAAGCTCCTGTACAGAGTGCTCCGGCCACACAACCTGCTCCTGCTCCACAACAGGTTCCTGCAGGACAATAAGAAATCAAGAATTTAAAAAAATAAAGTACGGTTCAGGAATTCTGATCCGTATTTTTTTGTGAAAACCAATAGTTCCTCTGATCCTCAAAAAAAACACCGTTCAACCAGGAATCAAGCGACATCATTTGCAGGGTTTCCTCCGGAATACTGACCGTTTTTGAGGCTAAAAAGCTTTGCGGAATCTCGGGTTGCTCCCGGTTTGTAATAAGAATGTTTTGCGGATGATAGAACGGATAATTTTTAATATCCTCATTGAAAGTAATCAGTTTCTTGCCTGATGCCAACACTTCAAAAGTCCTCATGGTAAGCCCGTTCTGAAAAGGTTTATTAATGTCCAGAACCGCTTTTGTCTGCTGGTAATATCGGGAAATTTCGGAATGGGAAAGTTTATTAAAACTGGCTTTCCGAAGATCAAAATCCTTAAAATTTCTATCGAAGATTCTTTTCAGTACCAGTGCTGTTTTCCCCGGAGCATAATAGTAAAAAAAAGAAGTAAGCCCGGCTTTATCACACACTTTTCTTACTTTTTCGCCAATAAGGTACCGGTCTGTGTGCGCACTTCCAATAAAAGTAACATCAACTTCCGGCTGAGAATGAGAATGCGATTTCCTGTATTGATCAAGGAAAAAAAGCGGCCTGAAACCCATGTTATTACTCAAAGTATCTGTTCTGTCGAACGTTATACTTTTATCAAAATACGGAATAAAATCTGCAAACCTGGGATGTTCATGAAGAGAATCATAGGTATAAGCGATCATTTTCATGCCGGGATTTTCCCTTTTTATTTTTTTAATGAAGGACAACGGAATCGCTTCACCTTTAATCAATAAAAAATAATCATACTTTTTATGTTTCATTTTTTTGAGAACAGAACGATAGTATTTTTGAATCTGAAAAACCAAAAAGCTACGAAACACCCGGATGATTCCCTTTTGCAAAACAGAGTTGGAAGGACGGTCATCGAAAAAATCGACGGTAGCACCGCGTTCCTGCAACCGTTCGACAATGGCTTTTTCATACCCGAAAAAACGGACGGAGATCAACAGTATTTTTTTTCCTTTAAAATCCATTCTGATCAGAAAAGCATTTTTCTGGTTGTCATTTCTGCCAGAGAACGTTCGAACTGATTATCCTTAATCTCCTGATTCTGCACCCAGGTACAAAATCTTTTCAGCCCTTCTTCAAAAGATATTTTGGCTTTAAATCCCAGTTGCAGTTGTGCTTTGGTGGTGTCAGCAAAATTGTGGCGGATGTCTCCGATTCTGAACTGGCCTGTCACCTGAACCGGAACCTCAGAACGGTAATTTTTAATTAATTGTTGCGCCACTTCAAGCACCGTTACCGGAATTCCCGTACCGATATTCACCGCTTCATTTTTCAAAATATTATTTTCCATGGCCAAAATAAAAGACCGAACAGCATCATCAATATGAATAAAATCGCGGGATTCTTTTCCGTCTTCAAATACGCTAACCGGCTTTCCGGAGAGAATCTGATTAGAAAAAACAGACAAAATACCGGTATACGGATTAATGAGCGACTGCCCCTCGCCGTACACATTCTGAAAGCGCAAAGCTACGGCCGGTATTCCCAGAACTTTGGTCACAGAAAGCAGCATTTCTTCCTGATATTGCTTGGTCATTCCGTACACGGAAACCGGATGAATGCGGGAAGATTCATCTGTCGGCAATACTTTCAGCGGCTCTAAATCTTCCAGAACGACCTCAAAATTTCCTTTCTTCATTTCTTCAGGATTCCGCTGCGATGGATAAACATTGCCCAAAACCGGATGAAGATATTTTCCTTCACCATAAATCGCACGGGATGAAGCTACAATTACTTTTTTAACGCTGTGATCATCATTAACGAGAGCATCGAGAAGATGTGCTGTACCGGAAACATTCACTTCAGCATACCTGTGAATCCTGTACATCGATTGTCCTGTTCCCGTTTCCGCAGCAAGATGAACGACTACTTCCTGATCACGCAGCGCTTTATTCCAGTCGTTTCGTTGGGTAACATCTCCTTTTATAAATGTAACATGCGGAATAATGCTTTGGTAGAGAAAGGAATCCTGTTCGGGATTTTCGCCGTGAATCTGCGGCGAGAGATGATCCAGCACAGTAACCGTGCAACCCTGCTTCACCAAAGCCAGCGCGAGATGACTTCCGATGAAACCGGCACCGCCTGTAATGAGAATATTTTTAAAATTCATTCTTTCCATTTTTCCCATTTTTGGGTGTCCGGATTATACTTTTTAACAATTCTTGCCGGCGCACCTACGATGACGCAGAAATCCGGAAATGTTCCACGCACTACTGCGTTGGCACCTACAACACATTGTTTGCCCAGAACCGTACCCGCCATGATGGCTGCTCCCATTCCGATGTAACAGTTTTCACCGATAGCCGTATCTTTTACATGGTATTTTTGTTTCACCACATGCTGGCCAATGGTTTGATAATCGTGGTCAATATTGGTAATAAATACGTTGGCAAGAATCAGTGAACTTTTTCCGATGCGCAGATTTCCGGCGGAAGTGATGTGCACATTCTGGGAAATAATGACATCATCTTCAATATGAATGGATCCTTTCTGATGTGTTTCCATTCTGAGGTGCGGGAAAATCCTGACTTTTTTTCCGATGAAAACCCGCTTTATACCCATTAAAAAAAGAGGTTTTCCCAGATAGGAAGGCATTCCCATTTTTCCGAAAAAAGGGCTGTACAATAATGCTCTGATGGTCCAAAAGAATTTTGCTAACATTTATCTGAAAGGTCTTATTGCATATTTTAACTTCGAAACCGTATAATAAAAAAGGTATTCTACGAATGAAATCCGGCCTGAGTGGTACATTTCCCTGATATTTTTCTGAATTCCTTTTTCCATTTCTTTCAGGTTCGCGGACAAACCGGAAACACCAAAGGATTTTTTCCCTCCTCCTGCCAACACCAAACGTTCGGGCACCAGCATCATGTTATAATGTTCCGTAACCCGCATCCAGAAATTCGCATCTTCGGAATATTTCTGTTTTTCATCAAAAAAACCGGTTTTTTGGAGAACTTCTTTTCTAAAAATGGCCGTTGAGGTCTGTCCGGTAATTTTCAGCAATAGTTGTTTTAAACTTATCTTCACGAGGCCTGTTTTTCTTTCTATAAAATAAGGAAAAGTCAGACGTTCATTATTCCATAAAGACACCAGAAAATCAATTTTTAAATCAGGATCTGAGAAATATTTCATTTGTCTTTCTGTTTTTTCTGGAAGCCATTCATCGTCCGCATCCAAAAGCGCAATAAACTTCCCGTGCGCTTCCTTCATTGCGACATTTCTCGCTGTGGAAACCCCTGAATTCCTTTGCTGTACCAGCCTGATATATAAATTTCCGTTCTCCAGAATGTACGTTTTTACAAGTTCCGCACTTTGATCCGTGGATCCGTCATCCACAATAATGATTTCAAAATTCCCGGTGTACTTCTGGTTCTTCACCGAATCCAGGGTTCTGATGATGGTTTTCCCGGCATTGTACATCGGAATGATTACTGAAACAAGTTCCATATTCTCACGGATTACATTTTTCATCCCTCACTGTAAGGTGTTCTGTGCATGATTGACCTTCCCAACGAAATTTCATCAGCGTATTCCAGTTCATCTCCAATGGCGATTCCCCGAGCAATGGACGAAAAATTCACGTTGAACCCTTTGAACTTTTTATAAATATAATAAGCTGTTGTGTCTCCTTCCATAGTGGCACTTAAAGCAAAAATAAGTTCCTTCACCGTTCCCGACTGCAGTTTTTTCTCAATAGAAGCAATATTCAAATGGGCAGGCCCTACTCCTTCCATGGGAGAAATTTTACCTCCCAGCACCAGATATTTTCCGATAAATTTGCCGGTATTTTCGATGGCCATCACGTCCCGAACATCTTCCACAATACACAACAATGCCGAATCTCTTCTGTGGCTTGAACAAATTTCGCACACTTCTACATCCGAAAAATTATGGCATTCTATACAATATTTGATTTTAGTAACCAGCTGATGCAGCGCGTCGGCCAAGGCGATTCCCTGACTTTCCGGTTGTTTCAGCAGGTGCAAAGCCAGCCGCAGTGCTGATTTCCTTCCGATTCCGGGAAGCCCGGAAATTTCTTCCACCGCCTTTCCCAAAACTTTACTTGGATACTCCATAGCACAAATATATTGCTTTTATCAAAAGTAACATTATTTTAAACAGAAAGCCTGCATTCATCGGGTGATTTTTATATCTTTGAGGTGTTTTAATCCTATCTTATCTCATGAAATTATTTAAAACCCTTGGTTTCGTTATCGTCTTCTTTGCCATCACCGGTTGTACAAAAAAAGAGAACGTTACTGAAACTGATTTTACGGACAGCCTTTCCATTGAAAACCCTGTTGTTGAAGACAGTATTATCGTTCCGGAATTATCATTGCAAACCTTCGGATTTCCTCAGGAAGTAGAAGGTTGCTCCTGCTATTTTGCAGAAAATAAAACAGATTTTGAAAAAGAAAACTTCCTTTATGTAGATGATTATGGCAACAGTGCCTATATAAAAGTGGATAGAAAACTCATTAAAATACCAATGGAAGAAGGCGATTTTGACCCTTCCAATTTTAATAAAAATATTGAAAATGAAGACTACAGCATCAGCATGTCCGGAAGAAAAACAGACGAAGGAGATGAAACGATGCAGTTCGAAGGCGTGATGACCGTAAAGGAAAAGAAGACCGGCCGGGAATTTACCTCATCAGTTTTCGGCGAATGTGGCTGTTAAGCCAAACACGCTTTAAAAATTATCGCTTCCGGAATTTCGGAAGCGTTTTTTTATTCTTAAATTTGAAAAAAAATAGAATGAATATTACCCAGCTCGAACCCCAAGTTATCTGGAAAAACTTCGCAGCGCTGAATGCTGTTCCCAGGCCTTCCAAAAAAGAAGAAAAAGTGATTGCTTTCATGAAAGATTTCGGAAACCAACTGTCTTTGGAAACGATCGTAGATGAAGTAGGAAACGTGATCATCAGAAAGCCGGCTACTCCCGGAATGGAAAACAGAAAACCCGTTGTTCTGCAATCGCATCTGGATATGGTGCATCAGAAGAATAATGATGTTGATTTCGATTTTGAAACACAGGGAATTGAGATGGAAATTCAGGATGACTGGGTGAAAGCAAAAGGAACCACTTTAGGAGCCGACAACGGACTTGGAGTAGCGGCGATCATGGCTTTACTGGAAAGCTCAGACATACCTCATCCTGCGCTGGAAGCTCTTTTCACCATTGATGAAGAAACCGGAATGACCGGTGCTATCGGACTGAAACCGGGCCAGCTTCAGGGCGAAATCCTGCTGAATCTCGATACCGAAGAAGATGATGAAATAGATATTGGATGTGCCGGAGGTGTGGACGTGACGGCTTCCCAGAAATATTCCACCCAAAAACCAGAAGGACAACCCGTTCGCATTACCATCAAAGGATTACAGGGCGGACATTCCGGAATGGACATTCATAAAAATTTTGGAAACGCCAATATCATTTTGGGAAGACTGCTATATCTTGGAATGAATCAAAATATACAATTGATATCCATAGACGGCGGAGGATTGAGAAACGCAATTCCACGGGAAGCCACCGCTTTGTTTACCGTAAATAATGCTGAGGAATTCCTGAAAAAAGCAAATGTTTTAGCACAGGAAATAAAGGATGAATTTGCAGCAACGGAAAAAGATCTTGAAATTACCGCTGAAAAATCAGACGGTAAAGAAGCAGCTGTTTCTGAAGAAGATTCCAAAAAAATCATCCTTGCACTGAAAGCGGCTCATAATGGTGTTTATCGTATGAGTCCCGATGTGGAAGATCTGGTAGAAACGTCCAATAACGTAGCCAGAGTAGAACTTAAAGAAGGCCAGTTGAAGATCATGAATCTTTCCCGTTCATCCGTAGAATCCGGAAAAACGGCGGTAGCAGAGCAACTGCGTTCGGTTTTTGAACTGGCAGGAATGGAAGTGGAGTGTAATGGCTCTTATCCGGGCTGGAAACCAAAACCCGGATCTGAGATTGTGAAAGTGATGGAGAAAATCTATGAAAACCGATTCGGAGCAAAACCGCAGGTTGTGGCCTGTCACGCCGGATTGGAATGCGGAATTATCGGTGCTCATTATCCAAAAATGGAAATGGTGAGTTTTGGTCCTACCATCCGTGGTGCGCATTCTCCGGACGAAAAAGCCAACATTCCATCGGTACAGAAATTCTGGGGATTTTTAAAAGAAATTCTCGCCCATATTCCTGAGAGAAATTAAAATACTATCCATCCGGAACTTGCTCTTAGTTCCGGATGACATGTATTTCTTATCCTACATCAACGGCAAAAGCTTTTATTTCAGTTATATTTGTCTTCAATCTTAAAAATATAGAATATGAAAATAGATATTTGGAGCGACATCCGATGCCCTTTCTGTTATGTTGGCAAGAAAAAACTGGAAAAAGCAATGGAGCAGTTTCCACACGCTGATAAAGTAGAACTGGTTTGGCACAGTTTTCAGCTGGATCCGCAACTGAAAACCCAACCGGAGCGCGATCCTTTCGAGTTTTTCTCCGAAATAAAAGGCATTTCTGAAAGCCAGGCAAAGCTGATGCACCAACACGCCTACAACGCCGGAAAAGAGGCCGGAATAGACTTTAATTTTGAGCAGCAAAAAATCGCTAATTCTTTCAAAGGACATTTGCTGATTCAATTGGCAAAAGAAAAGAATTTGGCCAATGAAATGGAGGAAGCCCTCTTCAGTGCTCAGTTCATCGAAGCTAAAAATATTGATGATGAAGCAACGCTGATTGAAATAGGAAAAAAAGTAGGTTTAACAGAAGAAGAAGTACAAAATGCCCTGAAATCTGATGATCTGGCTTATAAAGTAAAACAGGATATGAACACCGCCGGAAATCTGGGAATCAATTCTGTTCCCTTCTTTGTATTTAATGATAAATATGCCATTTCCGGAGCACAACAACCTCCGGTTTTTCTTGAAATTCTGGAGAAATCCTGGAAAGAATTTTCGGCCGGCGACAAGGGTTTACAAATCATTGAAGGCGACAGCTGTGATGCAGACGGCAACTGCAATTGAATTTATTATCTTACATCAATGCCAAAAGAAAAGGCAATGCCTATTTTTGCACTATAAAATTTAATCTAAAAAAATCATTATGAAAAAAGTATTATCGTTAGCATTTATCATGCTGTTCTCAGTGAGCATTTTTGCTCAGAAAGTTTTAGTGAGCGATCCTGCGCACTCCCGTATTCAGTTTTCGGTAATTCACCTTACCATTAACGACATTGTCGGAAATTTTGACAAAGCAAATCTGAACATTCAGGCTGATGAAAAGAATTTTCTGAACTCCAAACTAAATTTTGAAGTGGATGTAAATTCTATCAACACCCATATCGAAGCGCGTGACAACCACTTGAGAAGTGCTGATTTCTTCGACGTGGCAAAATATCCTACGATGACCTTTACTTCTACTTCCATCACCAAAGGAAAGCAGAAAAACTATTACAATGTGAACGGAAACCTTACCATGCACGGAATTACAAAGCCGGTTTCTGTAGTTTTGGTGTATAGAGGATCTGTGGTCAATCAGATGAATAAAAAAGACACGCACGGATATCAGGTGTTGGCTACCATCAAAAGATCCGATTTCGGAGTTGGGCCCAATTTCCCTGAAGCCATTATCAGCGATCAGGTAAGAATCAAAGGAGATTTTGAACTTACTGAAAAATAATTTGTCTCCATACAAATAGTCCACCGGATCAGGAATTTCTGATCCGGTTTTTTTATCAACATTTTCCCGGCTTTTAAGGTTATTATTTAGCGTAATAATTTATATTTGATTTTTTTAAAAGATCTTGAGGAAAATATTCGTTGCATTATGGATTTTAGGGAATTTTGCGTTGGTTTCGGCGCAGCGTGACAGCATTTATATTAAGGCCACCGTTTCCGAAGATCTCAAAACCATCCAGGTTCGCCAGGAAATTAATTTTGTCAACAAAAGCGAAACGCCCATGCAAGACATCCGGTTGCTGAATTGGGTGGCAGCATATCAAAATCGGGGAACGGCGCTTTATGAAAGAGAAATTGAAGACCGAAACCGTGAGTTTCATTTCGCAAAACCGGAAGAATTGGGAACCCTCAATTCCCTGATGATCAGCATCGACGGAAAAACAAGCGAGGAACCAAAAAAGCTCAATTCCGAAAACCTTTATTTTTCTTTTTCTGAACCGCTATTGCCGGGAGAACGCACGAAAATTGAACTTCAGTACGAGTTGAAGCTTCCTTCCGCCTCGTTTACAGGATACGGCGTTGCAGAAGATCAAGTGCTTCTGAAATATTTCTTTTTAACTCCCGACAGTTTCCAAAACCTGCATCGTGAGGAAAAGCATTTTCGCGATATGGAAGAAACTTCCAGCCACAGCATTTTCTGGACGGTAAATCTCGATGTTCCTGCGAACCATTATGTGAAAAGCAATCTGCAAGAAATTGCTCCATACTACTTCCGAGGATTTCTGAAAAACGACCCTGAAATATTAATTTCCTCGCGGAATTATCCAAAGATAAATATCGGAATTGATGGAAAAAAAACAGAAGTTCATTTTGGATATCCTTTAACTCAGGAAGAAAAAGAAGAACTGGAATTTTATCTTCCCAGACAACTGGCTTTTATTCAGAAAAATACCGGTATTCTGCCGGAAACTATTTTCATTTCAGAGAAATTTCGAAAGAAGGAAGACTTTTTCGGAAATGACGACATCGTGCTCTGGAAATTCCGTTTTCCGCTTTTTACGCCTTCAGAAAATATTGATCTGGATTATTTCAGTGTGATTTCGCAAAGCATCATCAATGAAAACCTGATCACTTACAAAGAAGAAGATCACTGGTTGAAAAATGGCATTAAAACCTACCTGGAACTCGATTATCTGAAAACGCATTATCCTGAACACAAACTTCTCGGGATGTTGCCGGAAGCTTCTATATTTGGCATTAAACCTTTGAAAATATTTCATGCGTCGCGGCTGAAACTCATCGAACGGTATGGCATTGCCTATCGGTATATGATGACTGAAAATCTGGATCAGAAGATCGGCGAGGAGTTTTCGGACCTTAGTAATTTTAATGAAACGGTGATCAGTAAATTTGAAACCGGAAGCCTGTTCAATTTTGTGGCGGAGAAAATGGGAACCGAAAAATTCCATGATTTTCTGCGGCAATACTTTTCAGAAAACAGCAATCGACCGATTGATACAGACGACTTTTTAAAACAATTGGCTTATCATTCCAATAATTCCTCTGCTTTTCTGGCCAATTTAATTCAGAAAAAACACAGGGTTAATTTTAAAATAAAAAACTTCAGGAGAGACGACGGAAAACTGCTGGTGAAAGTAAAGAAAGACACTGCAGATCCGGTACCTTTCAAGCTGGAAACGATTTCCAAAGACGGGCAAACCAATACGCACTGGTTTGAAACGCCGCCTGCTCCATCCGAAGAATATTATGAAGTTCCCGAATCGGATGCACATAAACTCGTGATCAACAGCGGACATTTTTTCCCGGAAAGTAAATTCAGGGACAATTATCTTTATACCAAAGGATTTTTTTCCAATACTAAAAAGATCAGGTTAAAGATTCTCAAGGACATTCCCAATCCGGAATACAATGAAATTTATCTGGAACCAAGGTTGAAATTCAATGCGTATGACAATGTTCTTTTTGGGCTGAACTTCCGCAATGAATCGCTTTTCAGAAGCAAACTGGCGTATTCCGTTACACCGTATTACAGTTCCGGAACAGGGAAACTGACAGGTTCAGCCGGAACTTCTTACACTTTTTTGCCACCTGAGAGTTTTTTCAGAAACATTATTCTGGGTGTGAATGGTTCCTATTTTCATTACGATTATCATCTGGCGTATCAGCAATATTCTGCATTTACGATGTTTAATTTTGCGAAAGAACCGCGAAGTGCTATTGACAGAGGCATCAGTTTTTCCTACAACTATTATTTCCGAGATCTTACTCCCCAAATGATTCTGGAAAATGAGTACCAAAAATACAATCTCTGGAATTTGAATTACCGCTATGTGGACAACAGCCTGATTCATGAAAAATCTTTCGGAACCGCTTTTCAAATGATGGAAGATTTTCAGAAAGTTTCTGCCGAAGCCTTCTATCGCTATGAATTTGCACCACACAAGAAAATTTCATTCCGCCTTTTTGGAGGGTATTTTCTAAGTAATGACACCCGAAATGATATTTTTGATTTCGGAATTTCTAAAGTTTCCAATTATTCCTTTTCCTACGGATTGTTGGGACAAAGTGCCACCTCGGGAATTCTTTCGCAGCAGTTTGTTTTGGCGGACGGCGGTTTCAAATCTTTGATCGATACCACAGCCAATCAATGGATCGGCTCTCTGAATGTGGACTCTCATGTTTGGAAAATGTTTCATGTGTATGCCGATGCCGGAATGTATAAAAACAAAGGAAGTGATCCAAAATTCATTTGGGACAGCGGCGTGAAGGTTCGCATCATCCCTGACTTTCTTGAGATTTATTTACCTGTATATTCCACGCTCGGTTTTGAACCTTCCTTTAAAGATTATGCCAGCCGCATTCGTTTTACCCTCGTAATGAATTTGGGTGCAGTGGTAAATACCTTCAGAAGAGGATGGTATTAAATAACAAAAAAGTTTATTCCATAAAAAAAGCTGCCCGTTTCCGGACAGCTTTATAGAAACCGATGAGGGTTTTATTTTTTAAGGATTTTCTGTGATACAGGCTGTCCGTTTACGATTCCGGTTACGATGTAAGCACCTGGCTGAAGATCAGAAACATTCATGTTGTTGTTTTCAGATACCTTTGCAGTTCTTACTACCTGTCCGTTCATGTTGTAAATTTTCACATCTGCTTCAGAACCGAAATAAATATTTTCAGTTACTAAGGTGTTTTTAACGAAGTTATTTTTCAATTGGGTAACATCATTTACAGCAAGCGAAGCGGCCGGCATATTCACATTATCAATTTGATATGTTGTTGTTGTCGTTCCACCAACACCATTATACTCAAATGCTAAGAAAGCAATACCAGTGTATGATGTCAAATCAAGGTTCACTGTATTAAATGCAGCTCCGTAACCTGTAGGATTAGAATTATCATTGATAGTTTGAAGGAGGGTTGTTTGCATTGTTCCGCCAACTAATTGAATCAAATATACTTTTAATTCTGCACCATTAGTATATCCCGAATTCCATTGAAATGTCACGTTATTTTTTTGGATTTCATTCAAATCAACAGCTGGAGATATTAACATTGTTTGATAAGCTCCAGTCCCGTTATGAGAGGTCATTTGAGCATACTTATTATTGTTGAAAGATTTAATTTCCCAAAGTCTATCATTACCCTGTACAGCAATATTGCTCCAGTCATTTGGCATTACGGATGAATTAATAGCACCAGTTTCAAAATCTTCTACTAAAGAACTTAACGGAGCACTGTCATCTAAACCATAAGGATTTCCTGCTGTAGTACCTGTACCTTCTAAATGTACAACTGAGCTAATAGATCCAGAAGTAATAGTTAAAGTTGCTTCTTTAAAACCACCGGAAGTTGGAGCAAAATAAACATCCAGAGTTCCACCTGCGGTGGTAAGAGTTCCTGTTACATTATACATAGAAGCAGCTGGACCGGTGATTGAATACGTAGGCGCAGCAGTAAGATTGCTACCAGATACGTTAACAGTTTCTACCCCAGAAGTAGCTCCCGAAGAAATATTTCCAAAATTAATAAATGCGGGAGAAACAAGAATGCTTGGTTGAGTAGAACCAGCTGTCCAACTTACGTTATCAATAGTAGTTTGTCTATTAGTAGTAGTTGTGCCGACATTTTTAATCTTTATTGTAGTGCTACCGGACTGATTTACAGTTACATTCTGCGTGTATACTGTAGCATCAGCTCCACTAACTCCTCCGAATTCAGTGGTTGTTGCTGCTACAACATTATTTACTAATACCTCCAATTGTCTAGGTAATCCGCCACTAAATGCTTTTCTGTATTGAAAAGTAAAAGTGCCTAATCCATTAGGAATAACAAATTCTACATAACTGTCACTCGCTCTTCTCAACATTAATCCTTTTCCTGTAATCGAATAATCATCCGCTGTAGTTAAACCTTCATTTCTTGAGTGGGTATAATTCACAATAACACCAGTTGTTTCACCAGAAAAGGTTCCATCGGCATAACCTGACGTCAGAACAGTCTGCGCTTCAAAAGTTTCTGTACCTTGTGCTCCAATCATCGCAGTGATAAAGAGCATCATAAAAATAGAATAAATCTTTTTCATTTTATTAAGTTTTAATATTAATTTCTTGATGCAAAAGTACAAAAATAAAGCCACCGATGCCAAAGCCGGTTATTAAATAATTGTTAAAAGAATGACATCTCTTGAATTCAAGCGGATAAGCAGCCACATACATAAGTAAATCACAATCAGCACATAACATGAATTTATATTTAACAATACCTTTTTGTGATGCAATACATATTACACATTTAATAAAAAAAAGCCTGATTTATTTCATATAAAAAAGCAAGGTCTGACCGGCAATAACGTTTTTCGAAGCTTTTTGCTTCTGTACTTTTTCACTGATATTTTCGTTACTTTTACGGTCACTTTTTTGGATAGATTTGAGAGTAAAATTGTTTTTATCCCTGCTATTTGTCTTGGGCATTACGTTAGCGAATGCTCAAATCTTCACTTGGAAAAACCCCAACCTTCCGAAAGATTCTGCCAAAAAAGATTCCGTATTCGCCGCCTGGTTGGAAAAAGATCTTTTTGCAAAAGACACGCTGGATTTTGTAAAAACCAGAAACCGCATTATTATTGATGAGGAAGTGCTGATGAAAAATGACCGGCAACGATTTTTGGGCGATCTGAATGCGAAAGGTTCCATTATCCGCGGAATGACGTTCGGAAACAATCAGGGATCGTCTGTTCAGAGTTCGATGGATCTGCAGATTTCGGGGAAACTTTCAAAAGATGTTTCTGTTCTGGCTTCGATTTCCGATCACAATTTGCCCATTCAGGCAGACGGTTACACCCAAACGTTGGAAGAATTTGACCGGATTTATCTTCAGCTGAACATCAAAGAAAAATCAATTCTCAGAGCCGGCCATCTGGAACTCTACGACGACAAAACCTATTTCGGGCGCTATCAGCGGAGAAGTATGGGACTTGAGTTTCAGACGCATTTCGGTGAAAAAAATAAAACTTTCGTAGAAGTTTCTGCCGGTATTGCGCGAAGTGAGTTTCACAGAATCCGCTTTCAGGGAATGGAAGGAAATCAGGGGCCGTATCGTTTGACAGGGAAAAACGGCGAACTTTTCATCACCGTTATTTCAGGTTCAGAACAGGTTTTTATCGACGGTATTCTGATGAAACGTGGGGAAAATCTGGATTATATCATCAACTACAATACCGGCGAAGTGACGTTTACCAGCTTTCGCCCCATTCTGCAGCAGAACTTCATTACCATTTCTTACAATTACACCAACCGGAATTTCTCCCGATATCTTTTCACCGGAGGAATCCAGCATGAGCGTGAACGTTTCAGAACGGGGCTGAAATGGTTTGTGGAACAGGACAATAAAAATGCGCCTCTCGCTTTGAATTTAAGTGAAGCCGACCAGCAGATTCTGGCAAAGGCAGGAAATGATCCGGAACTCATGTATGCTCCTTCCGGAGTGGTTTCTGAATATGATGTCAACAAAATTCTGTACCGTTTGGTGGATCATCCTGCCGGAAATTATTATGAATTCTCTACGGATGCATCGCAAACTTTATATCAGGTTGCGTTCACATATTTCGGAACCAGCCGCGGTGATTATACACTGAAACAAACCACCAATAATGGCCGGGTTTTCCAATATGCAGGACCGAATTTGGGCGAATACCGCGCAGTGCGCAAATTGCCTTCGCCACAGAAATCGCATGTTTTTTCTTATAATGCAGAATATTTGCTGAAAGACGGCGTGTTAGGAACGGATTTCTCCTTCAGCAATTATGATGTCAATCTTTTTTCGTCTCGGGACACGCATCAGAACTTTGGATATGCAGGACGCATTTTCGGACATAAAACCTTTACCAAGAACAGCTGGAAAGGAACGCCCGCTTTCGAATACCAACACATCAGTTCGCAGTTTCATATTCTGGACAGAATTAATGATGTAGAGTTTTCCAGAGATTTTAATTTGCCCAATGAGTTTAATCACCGCACTCAGAACAGAATTATTTTCAGTTTTTTAAACCAATGGCAAAACCGTTCTTTTCTGAATTACCGGTTGAATTACCTTGATGAAAGAGATGCGTACAAAGGCATTAAAAACGATCTGGATTTCGGATGGCAGAAAAATAAAATCAACACTCAGGGAAAGTTTTCTTATCTCGATACCAAAGCAGATTTTCAGAATACGCAGTTTGTGCGGGCGAATCTGATTTCAGAATACACCGGAAAAAAAGGAAGCTGGGCAATCGGCGGAAGCATGGAACATAACGAGAAAAAGTTCAATGAAACCCAGCTTTTTGATACCACGAGTTTCAGCTGGAAAGAACTTTTTGTTCAGAAAAAAATCGGTGATTCTGCCAGAACCCATCTCTTGACGAGAGTTTATTTCCGTGATAATGATTCTATCCGAAACAACCGCATGGAAAACATGAACCACATTCTGGGAATCGTAGCAGAAAGCCAGCTCATTAAAACGGAACAAACCACGCTGAATGCGCTGATTCATTACCGGAAGTTTTATTATCAGGATGATTTGTTGGCCTCCAATCTGAATAATGATTTTGTGGTCGGAAATATTCTTTACAATCAGCAACTTTTCCGCAACGGAATGCGTTTGCAGGCCTTTTATGAATTAGGAAACGGCCAGGAAGCGCAGCGCGAATTTCAATATGTGAAAGTGGCGGACGGGCAGGGAATTTACAAGTGGACCGATTATAACGGCGACGGCATTCAGCAGCTGGACGAATTTGAAATTGCAGAATATGCCGATCTCGCGCAGTACATCCGCGTGTACACCAACTCGGTACGCTATATTCCTTCCAATAAAAACAAACTTCAGATTGCGCTTTTTGTGAACCCATCCATTATTTTTAATTCAGAAAACAGCTTCCTGAAACGCTGGAATTTCAATTTCTCCCTCAATTCTCAAAATTCTTATTTCAAAGAAGACAAAGTCGTCGTGTGGAATCCTTTTGAAAAAAACAGCACTCAGATTCTCAAAAACCAGAACCTTCTGGCTTCGGCACAGTTTAATCCGACAGAGAAATCCGGCTGGAACGGAAATTACCGTTTTATTGCCAACAATAATATTATTAATGCCAATGCGAGCAACGAAGAACGCGACCAGGAATCGCATTTTCTGAATATCGGGTATTGGTTCAACACTGATTTTCGGGTAGATTGGGAAAACTCCGTTCATCACATTCAGAATTCATCACAAATATTCAAAACCCGAGATTTCATTCTCAATAATATTGAAACCAAACCCAAAGCCACGTATAAATTCTCGGAAACCATACAGGCAGAACTTTCTTCCGCTTTCCGCCAAAAGAAAAGAACCGACGGCGAAGAAATGCTGAAAACCTTCGATATCACCGGTGCGCTGCAGTGGGATTATAAGAAAACTTCTGTCCGTGGAAATTTTTCCTTCATCAATAATGATTTTACCGGAAATAATTTTTCACTGGTCGGAAACCAGATGCTGGACGGATTGAAACCGGGTAAAAATCAGGTCTGGAGTTTATTTATTCAACAAGCTTTGAACAGTTTCATTATGCTGAACGTGAATTATGAAGGCCGTAATTCCGGCGAAAGAACGATTCATATCGGCAGCATGCAGGTGAAAGCAAGTTTCTGAAAAAATCAACTTGATCTCTCTAAAAAAGCTTTATCTTAGATTTAAGTTTTAAATGCACCAGATGAACAAAAAATTACTCTTTATCTTAACGTTATTCACTTCTTTTTTTACGTTCAGCCAAAAGTTTGACACAGCAGATCACGCTCAGCGCAAAGCATTTCTTGCAGATTATCAATTGATCAATAAAAATTACGAGCAGTACATTAAATCTAAATATCCCAGCGATATCGCCAAGGATCTGGTGAAAAGTTATTCTGTATTTCAAACAGCTTTCAAAAAAGAAGTTCAGGACCGGAATTACTATACAAAATCAGTTTTCAACACCTATATTGAAGAACTTGTAGCAAAACTCCGGGTTTCCAATTCCAATATTCCATCCAATTTAAAAATTTTAATTGCAAAAGATAACGTTCCGAATGCTTTTATGACAGGCGACGGAATTTTAGTAGTGAACATGGGCCTGTTTATGTGGATGGAAAACGAAGACCAGTTGATGGCTATTTTGGGACATGAAATTGCCCATAACTTACTTCATCATTCGATTGAATGGCAGGCGAAAGGATTAATGGCGAATAAAAATTCTAAAGAAAAAATTTCAGCCATCAAAAAATCCAAAACGGGAAAAAGCGAAAAAGCATTCCAGTTATTTCGTGACCTGGCTTATACCACCAGCATCGAAAGAAGAAAAAATGAAATTCAGGCAGATTCTTTAGGTTATATCATTTACAGAAACCATAACAAAAAAGTAAGAGAATATACCAAAGCACTGCGAAATCTGGAAGAGTTCGATACCATTTCACCCACCGTAGTTCAGAAGGAAACGTACAGAGAACTGTTTGATTTGCAACAGGCTCCGTTTCAGGACAAATGGATGAAAATGGAAGATTTTTCTGCATATAATTATCATCAGTTTAAAACCAAACTGGACAAAGACTCCTTATCGAGCCATCCTGAAATTGTGGATCGTTTGAATTTCTTACAAACAAAATTTCTTGAGTTAAAAAGTGAAAATACAAAAGCAGAAGAACCTTCTGAAGGATTTTTACATCTCAGATCCATTGCAATAAATGAAATTCACCCTAACCTGTTTCACAACGAAAATTATGGCGAAGGCGTGTATGTAGCCATGCAGTTTCTGCAGGACAAGAGAGATACAACCTACCATTCACAATGGCTCGGGAAATATTTTGATAAGATGGTTGAAGCACGGAAAACCTACAGGCTTAACCGTTATTTAGACACCATAGATCCTAAAAATCAAAGCGAGAGTTACCAGCAATTTCTCAGTTTTATGTGGAATTTAAGCCTTACTGATTTGCAGAAAATCGCAGATTATTATAGGAAGGGTTAATGGTTTCAGTTAAATTCAAAAATAATTTGTTTCATACTAATGGAACTTTTGTTTCGTCAACATGAAATTTTTGTTTCGTCCTTATGAAACTTTTGTTTCGTCTTATGAAAAATGTGGTTTCGTACTAACGAAATCTTTAATTATTGTACCTGTCATGAAAAAAAAGCAACCGCCTATTCAAAGACGGTTGCGTTTTATTTAGAAATTCAGTCGTTCGAGCCGGACCTGGTTGTATTTATCTTTTTCGTTACTTTCCTGAAAAAGAATATACCCATCTTTGGCTACATATGGCAGCATAAAATAATCTCCTTTGGAAGAAATCTGAATGGTTTCCTGCTTAAACTGATTATCCACCACAGAATTGATAAACAAATTCCATTGTTTCTTTCTCGTTTCGTTATCCTTCACATAGTCTCTGAAAAAGAAAACCACATCATTTCCATCATTAATGTACTGTGAAAACAAATAATCAGTGGTGGAAAATCTTGTTTTCTCTTTATCGAAAATTTTCACGCCCGGTTTGAAATTGTGATCGGTGAAAATATAGACCATATCGGTTGTTTTCTGGCTGGAATACTGTCCGGCTGGTTTATATTTCTCCAGCAATACCCCAACGGAACCGTTTTTTAAAATAAAGATATCGCGCGGATCCAGGAAATATCCCTTTTCCACTCCGCCATCATCGCTTAATTTAGGAATAAAACTTTTCAAACTTTCATAGGTAATGGTTTTCGCATCAACCTTGTAGGTGTTTTTATCTACCATTAATCTTGCAAATCCTGCATACCTGCTTTTGTCTGTAAGATTTCTTCCGACCAGAACAATTTTATCGTCAAAGCTTTTGGAATTATCAATGGTGCCATAACTATACGTCTGGAAGCGCGTGATATTGTCCAGGGTGGTGTCATTCAGTCCCGTGATTTTAGATTGGTGAAGTACTTTTCCGGTTTTCATATCCAGAACCAAAAGCTGAAAACTATTGACTTTATTATTGACATTTTGTAAAATTCCAAAGATTTTATTTTCATCTTTGTCGAGAAGCGAAAAGTACTCTTTCACCTTTTTATCGCCGTTGGTATTATAGGAAAACCTCCAGACTTCCTTTTTGTTTTCGTCAAATCTGATCAGGTTATTTCCGTTGGAATAGTTTCCATAATCTTTATACTCTACTACCAGAAAGCCTCCTTCTTTAATCTCATAAACTCCGGAACGGTAATTATATCCTTTTGATTTTTTCTCGTTTCTGTCTTCTGCTCTTTCTGCTTTCGCGGTTTTGGAATAATCTGTTAATTTAAAAACGCCTTCATCATACTCGAAATAATCTTTATCGGTAATGGAGTTTTTTTGAATGTCGATTTCTTTTGTTCTTGGATAAGTTATTCTGGAAGAATGCATGACCGCGGCTAAACCAAAAGTACCCATCGTAGGGGTCAGAATAATTTTGTTTCTGAAATCCAGATAAGGCGTATAGCCATCCACCTGGCGTTCTCCTGTAAATTCTTTGTTGGCTACCGGATTCAAATTTTTGTCCAGGAAAACGTACTCAAACTTCACCTTGTCATCAGTCGTTTTACCATAATCGTAAATACCCACATAACCATAAACGGATTGTTTCTGATCATAAACAGCAGTGAAATTTTTCAGTTTTCCATTGGCTAATTTGGCCAAATCCTGAGATTGCGTAAATCCGAGCGTACTTAATCCCGCCAGCAAAAGCGTATAGATTCTCTTCATGTTTTAAAATTATTGTTCTTGAAACAAATATAAAAAGACTTTACAGTTTTGCAACATTTATTTTTTGAGATAAAATATTTCATAAACCTTATCTTTGCGGAATGTTAAAAATCGGCAATATTTCCCTTCCCGAATTTCCATTATTGCTTGCTCCGATGGAGGACGTGAGCGATCCGCCCTTTCGCAGGCTTTGTAAAATGCACGGTGCAGATCTGATGTATTCCGAATTTATTTCTTCGGAAGGATTGATCCGGGACGCCATTAAATCCCGTAAAAAGCTGGATATTTTTGATTATGAAAGGCCGGTTGGTATTCAGATTTTCGGTGGCGATGAGGAAGCGATGGCGTTGTCTGCAAAAATTGTGGAAACTGTTGAGCCCGATCTGGTGGACATCAATTTTGGCTGTCCCGTGAAAAAAGTAGTCTGCAAAGGTGCCGGCGCTGGTGTTTTAAAAGATATTGATTTAATGGTTCGCCTTACCAAAGCCGTGGTGCGTTCTACACATCTTCCCGTTACCGTCAAAACCAGGCTGGGCTGGGACAATGACAGCATCAATATTGAAGAAGTAGCCGAAAGACTTCAGGAAACCGGAATAAAAGCGCTGACCATTCATGCCAGAACAAGAGCCCAAATGTATAAAGGCCAGGCCGACTGGGAACATATTTCGAGGATAAAACAAAATCCCAATATTGAGATTCCCATTTTCGGCAACGGCGATATTGATTCTCCGGAAAAAGCGCTGGAATATAAAGGTAAATATGCTTGCGACGGCATGATGATTGGCCGTGCTGCGATTGGATATCCCTGGATTTTCAATGAAATAAAACATTTTTTTGAAACCGGAACCCTGCTCAGAAAACCCACTATTTCAGAAAGGCTGGAAGCGGTTCGCCAACATGCAGAATGGAGTGCAGAATGGAAAGGCGAAAAAACCGGGCTTCTGGAAATGCGACAGCATTACAGCAATTATTTTAGAGGAATCCCTCATTTCAAAGATTTCAAAAGACGTTTTCTGGAAGTCTTCACGCTCATCGAAATGGAAGATTTGATTGCAGAAACCGCCGCTTTTTATCAGGAAAACGAATTTTCGGAAAGATAAAACCACAGCTTTCAACTGTGGTTTCGTGTATTTTATATTGAATAGACTCGGGGAATTAATAATTTCCTTCCGCTTCTTTATTACCGATCAGTGCTTTCGCTAAGGAAGTCCCGATGCGCTGTACGCCCATAGAAATCATTTTTTCGGCATCTTCCGGAGTACGGACACCGCCGGCAGCTTTCACGGGAAGTTTCCCTGCATGATCCAGCATAATCCTGATGGCTTCAAAAGTGGCTCCGTTAGGTTTTCCGCCTTCGGTTTTATAAAAACCTGTGGAGGATTTCACAAAAACCATATTTTCTTTTCCGGGGAAATTTTCTGTGATCCAACTGGAAATGTTTTTGGTAATCTCAGCAATCTGTTCATCATTTAAAGCCGCGATTTCAATAATCCATTTGGCGATCTTACCGTGATTCAGGCAAAGTTGGGTCGCTTCGATGACTTCGTTTTTCACCAGTTCCAGATTTCCTTTCAGAAATTCAGTATAATTCAAAACGAAATCCAGTTCATCTGCACCGTCCTGAATGGCTTTTCGTGCTTCAGAAAGTTTTTCTTCGGTGGAATACGTTCCTTCATGAAAGCCAATAACGGTTCCCACTTTTACCTCTGTTTTTTTATCAGCAAGATAATCCTGGACCTGTTTCACATAATCCGGACGAATCATGACAGCAAAAATATTATTTTCGATGGCTTCATCGGTCAGTTTCAAAACAGTTTGTAAAGTTTCTTCTGACGACAAACCCGATTGCTCAGGCGTTTTCAGATACGTAGAATCCAGATAACGGTTAATTTCCATGCTGTGATTTTTTAAAATTAAGGATAAGGAGCTATTTCCACTTCAAGGCCTTCGATGTCTTCGGTAATATGAATCTGACAACCCAATCTGGAATTGTCTCTGATATGAAAAGCCTCACCCAGCATCGCATCTTCTTCATCGCCCATTTCGGTCAGGTTTTCAGCACCGCTCACGACATACACCTGGCAGGACGCGCACATGGCCATTCCGCCACAAACCCCGATGGTTCCTTCTTCCGCCAGTTCATAAGCGCGGATGACTTCCATCAGATTCATCGACATGTCCGTAGGTGCGGATATTTCGTGCAATACGCCTTCCCTGTCTTTTATTTTAACTGTAATGTCTGACATAAAAATTAATCAATTTTCTTCACCACCGCTTTTTCAGCTTCTTTACGGCTTCCGTCGAAACCATCAACACCGCTCACTGTGGTATATTTCAGGACGTACTTTTTTCCCGGATTCATTCGGCTGTACACGCTTTGACACATCAATGTGGCTTCATGAAATCCGCACAGAATCAGTTTCAGTTTGCCGGGATAGGTATTGATATCACCGATGGCATAAACACCTTCAATATTCGTCTGATAATCCAGAGCATTATTGACTTTAATGGCATTTTTCTCAATTTCCAGTCCCCAGTTGGCTAATTCACCCAGTTTCGGTGTCAGTCCAAAAAGCGGAATAAAGAAATCTGTTGCCAGAGATTGGGTTTCACCGTTCACTTCTATCGTGATTTCTTCCAGATGATTCGTTCCTTTTAATTCACGTACTTCTGCCGGAGTCATCAGGTTGATTTTCCCCTGATCTTTGAGTGCCTGTACTTTCTCAACAGAATCCAAAGCACCGCGGAATTCATTTCTTCTGTGAATCAGGGTTACTTCGCTGGCCACGTTGGAAAGGAAAATGCTCCAGTCGAGTGCAGAATCGCCCCCTCCGGCAATCACCACTTTTTTATCCCTGAAATGCTCGGGATCTTTCACGAAATACTCTACTCCATTGTCTTCAAACTGAGAGAGATTATCCAGATGATCCGGTTTTCTCGGTTCAAAGGTTCCTAAACCACCCGCAATAGCTACAGCTCTCGCGCGGTGTACGGTTCCTTTATTGGTGATCACTTCGAACCAGTCGTCATCAATTTTCCGGAGAGAAACGGCGGTTTCAGAAAGGGTAAATCCCGGTTGAAACTGTTTGATCTGATCCATGAGATTATCTACAAGTTCCCCTGCATTAATAGCGGGATAACCAGGAATATCAAAGATGGGTTTTTTGGGATAGAGTTCTGCAAGCTGCCCTCCCGGTTGTGGCAGTGCATCAATAATATGACATTTTATTTTCAGTAATCCTGCTTCAAAAACGGTAAAAAGACCGGTAGGCCCCGCTCCTATAATCAGTAAATCGGTAATAATCATCGAGTTGATTTAAAAAATTTTGTTGTAAAAAACAATGCAAAATTACTAAATAAATATCAAAAAGCCTGAATAGCACAATTGCAATGCGCTGCTGGCAGAAATGATAAAAATCAGTAAAATCCGATGTATATTTATGGCAAACTATTTGTAAAACATATTCCATGAAAAAGAATTTGTATCTCATTATGCTGCTTTTGAGCAGTTTAATTTATGCCCAAAAACTCGGGAACATCAATTCCGGAGAAGTTTTGACCTATAGAATACACTACGGAATATTAAACGCCGGAACAGCAACGTTGACGGCTGTGAAAACCAATTATCAGAACCAACCCCATCTTCATGTGAAAGGAGCCGGACGAACCACAGGAATTGTGCGTACTTTTTTCAAAGTAGAGGATGTT
>JAANMX010000717.1_pt1 | contig 41669 bp, 42 predicted proteins | sample 7279681 | NCBI WGS metagenome assembly JAANMX01 (sample SAMN14094542, study PRJNA606508) | bioreactor metagenome | isolation source: A lab-scale SPAN reactor treating ammonium-rich wastewater day 351 | place: Ireland: Galway | collected 2018-01-01
GTGGTGGATAGTGCGGCCGTAGATCGGCAGGTCCCGTATGCCCGGGGCCAGGACGCCAATACGATGGCCCATGTTGGTGAACACGATCGGCTCGTTGAGAGTGATCCAGCGGGTCACCCGGTCGCCAAACCGTTCGTAGAGCAGGCTCGCATAGTCGGCGAACCAGTCGGCTATGGCACGGTTCGACCAGCCACCGAGGTCCTGCAGCGACTGCGGCAGGTCCCAGTGGTAGAGCGTGACCACGGGCTGGATTCCCTTCTCGAGCAGGGCATCGATGAGCCGGTCGTAGAAGCCGAGCCCTTTTTCGCTAATTGCGCCACGCCCGAACGGCATCACGCGCGACCACGACACCGAAAAGCGGTACGTCTGCAGACCCAGGCTCGCCATCAGCGCGACGTCGTCGCGGTAGCGGTGGTAATGGTCGCAGGCCACGTCACCGGTGGAGCCATCCTGAATCCGGTCCGGCTGGTGGGTGAACGTGTCCCATATGGAGAGGCCGCGGTCATCTTCGTTGTACGCGCCCTCTATCTGGTACGAGGCGGTGGCCGCGCCCCACTGGAAGCCGTCGGGAAAGCGAAGAAGTGTCATTGCGGAAGCTTAATCGATCGTGGCGGGTGAAGAGCACCCCCTCCGGCTCCCCCGGACTGCGTTTGCTCCAGCCGCCGTGGCCGGGCGATAATCAGGGTTCGTGCCGTCGTCGCGCGGCGCCCGTGGAGGCAGGACCGAGAGCCCGCCGTTAGCACACAAAGGAACAGAAAGTGGCAAAGAAAGTCCGGGCAGTGGTGACACTGCAGATCCCGGCCGGCAAGGCGAACCCGGCCCCGCCTATTGGCCCCGCCCTCGGCCAGCACGGCGTCAACATCATGGAGTTCTGCAAAGAGTACAACGCTCGCACGCAGAACCAGGTGGGCCAGATTATCCCGGCCCAGCTCACCATTTTTGAAGACCGCTCCTTCACCTTCGTCCTGAAGACGCCGCCCGCCGCGGACCTCCTCCGCAAGGCCGCCGGCATCGACAAGGGCAGCGGCAACCCCCGCCTGAACAAGGTGGGCAAGGTGAAGGTCTCCGACCTGCGCAAGATCGCCGAGACGAAGATGGCCGACCTCAACGCCAACAACGTCGACGAGGCCATCAAGATCATCGAAGGCACTGCCCGCAGCATGGGCATCGAGGTAGTGTAGCCATGCCGAAGCACGGAAGGCGTTACCTCGAAGCATTCGCCAGGGTCGACCGGTCGAAGCTCTACCCCGTCGACGAAGCGATCTCCCTCGCGAAGGAAGTCCACCCGGCGAAGTTCGACGAGACGGTCGAGCTCCACATCAAGACGGGCCTGGACCCCCGCCATGCCGAGCAGCAGATCCGCGGCAGCACCGTCCTCCCCCACGGGTTGGGCAAGGTGCTGCGCGTGCTCGTCTTCACCGAAGGCGAACCGGCGAAGGCTGCCCAGGACGCCGGCGCCGATTTCGTCGGCAGCGATGATCTGATCAAGCGCATCGAAGGCGGCTGGACCGATTTCGATGTCGCCATCGCCACCCGCGAGATGATGGGCAAGGTCGGCCGCCTGGGCCGCGTCCTCGGCCCCCGTGGCCTCATGCCCAACCCGCGTTCCGGGACCGTCGTCGGCGGCGAGGACATCGCCCGCGCCGTCACTGATGCCAAGCAGGGCCGTGTCGAGTTCCGTCTCGACCGCCTTGCCAACATCCACGTGCCGCTCGGCAAGGTGAGCTTCGACGACGCCAAGATCCGCGAGAACATGGCCACCCTCATCGAGGCCGTGAACGCTGCCAGGCCGAAGGAGGCCAAGGGCCAGTACATCCGCTCGGTTACGCTTACGACGACCATGGGCCCCGGCATTCCGCTCGACCTCGCCCAGGCGCTCAGCCTCCGCACCGCGTAGCGAGTCCAGCGGTCTGCGTATAAGTGCCGCCGGCCCCGGGGTTTCCAACCGGGGCGCTGCCTTCACCTGTGCGGATTCGGCCTCCCCGCTCGATCCACACGCCGGTCCGGGCCTCGGTGACACTGAGGAAGCAGAGCGGTAGAGTTCCGCCGTCGAATCAGCGTGAACCGAATGCCAGGTAGCAGGACGGGCGCAACGGCCCCACGAGCATGCCGTCGCGCGAAACAGCCTCCTCTTCAGTTGCCTGTGTCATCGGGGTCTCCAGCGAATGATGCGGGTGCGGAATCCACGCGCGGGCGGATTGCACGGGGTTCGCGGTGGCGGCGCTCACTCGTCGACTATCGCCCAGGTCTCGCGATCTGCGCTCTCGAACTCCCACATCAGCAGGCGAGACTCGCGGCGGTGCTCCTCGTCGCTGCTCATGCCGCGGATGTCGCGGTCGATCGCCCCGGTATCCCGGCGGCGCAATTCTGCTTCGAGGGCGCCGGCGATGAGGGAGTTGCGGGACTCACCCCGTCCTTCTTCGACCTCGCGCCTCGCGTGATCAAGCAGGTCGGCCGGGAGAGCCACGGTCACCAGGCGGGTGACCGTGGCTCTCCCGCTTAGTGTCATGAGTCGTGTTTGCTGGTCCCTGCTACCCCTTTGCGCGGAAACCCCGGTACGGCCCATCACGCCATTCGAGCGCGCCCTTCAGTCCCACGCCGCTTTCCATCGACTCCCGCATCTTGTCCTGCCAGCCGTAGGAGAAGGTGGTGAACTGCGCCGCGGCATCCAGGTCCGTTGAGCTCCGTACCGATGAGTAGATGCCCATATTCTCGTAGAAGCGGTTCATGTTGACCTTGAGGATGGCCAGGTGGTCGGCCGGCATGTTCGCCACATGGTCGGCGAGGGCGACGGTCCGCTCCTCCAGCTGCTCCTTCGGGAAGGCATAGTTCACCATCCCGATACGCTCCGCTTCGACGCCGCTGATGCTGTCGCCGGTGTAGTACAGCTCCTTCGCCTTGCGCATGCCGATTACCAGGGGCCAGATAACACCCGTACGGCTTGTCCCCAGCGCGCGCACGCCCGGGTGTCCCAGCTGGGCGTCTTCGGCGGCGGTCACCAGGTCGGCCATCATCGCCAGCTCGCAGCCCCCCGCGAGCGCATAGCCATGCACCTGGGCAATGGTCACCTTCGCCATGTTCCAGAAGTACATGTGGATGTCGCTGATCTGTTGCATGCCCGTGCGGATGCCCATCACCAGCCGCCGCCGGTTTTCGTCAACCGCCTGGTAGCGCCGAACAATGGCGTCTGCCCCGCCCCGGGCAGGGGCCAGGTCATAGCCCGCGCTGAAGGTGCGCCCCGCGCCCCGGACGATGATCACCCGGGCCGCCGGGTCGGCCTCCAGGTCGTGGAGGCATTCCCATAGTTCGAAGAGGAGCTCCTGCGAAAGCGAGTTCATCTTCTCCGGCCGGTTGAGCGTGATCCGCGCGACCCGGCCGCCGGTGCCCACGCGGTCCACCACCAGGTTTTCGAAAGTTTGGTCCAAGTTGGCCTCTCCGGGTTGAGATGTGGGCCGATTATAGGCCCACGTACCAGGCCCGGCCCGCCCCGAACTTTGCGCGGGCGCGCTGTACGCGATATGCTCAGGCTTCGCAACACTCATCTATTGCTGGAAATTGCAGCCCCATGGCGAACAACAAGTCCGCGATCAAGCGGTGGCACCAGTCCCTCAAGCGGCGCGACCGCAACCGCGCCACGAAGTCATACACCCGCACCCGGGTCCGCGCAGCGCGTGAAGCCGCTGCCACAGGCGATTCAGACGCTGCTGCCACCGCCTTGAGCGCTGCGTACTCGGCGCTCGACAGGGCGGCTCGCAAGGGCGCCATCCACGTTGGCAAGGCCGATCGGCAGAAGCGCCGCCTCGCCGCCCTCATCTCGAAGAGGTAGCTCCCCGCTCAACGTGGGCACCGGCCCGGCAGGCTCCGGATCGGGCCAGGGCGCGCCTGCGCACACGCGGTGGCGTTGGCGCATTCAGGCGCAGCCGACCACAATGCAGTAGCTATGACGGCCGAAGCGGCGCGCAAACGGGTCGATGTCGTCATCCCCTGCTACAACGAAGTCGCCGTGCTGCGCGGCAGCGTCGAACGGACGCTCGCCTTTCTCGATGGCCACCCTGAGTACGACTGGCGCATCGTCATCGCCGACAATGGCTCGACCGATGGAACAGGCGACCTCGCCCGCGCACTTGAGCAGGAGTTCCCGGGGCGCGTACATGCCGAACTGCTAACCATCAAGGGCCGCGGCCTCGCCCTGAAGCAGGCCTGGACAGCCAGCGATGCCGGCATTGTCTCCTACATGGACGTCGACCTCAGCACCGATATCGAGCACCTCCCCCGGCTCATCGCCATGGTCGCGGAGGATGGCTGCGACGTTGCCATCGGCTCCCGGCTGGCTCGCGGCTCGAAGACCAGGCGCTCGCTCAAGCGCGAGATCACCTCCCGCGGCTACGTCTTCCTGATCAGAGTGACCTTCCCGGGTTTACGTATCACCGACGCGCAGTGTGGCTTCAAAGCCCTTGCGCGCCAGGTGGTGGACGATGTCGTGCCCCTCATCGAAAACCGCATGTGGTTCTTCGATACGGAGCTGCTCATCCTCGCCCAGCGGCGCGGTTACAGGATCTGCGAGCTCCCCGTGCGTTGGGATGAAGACCCCGACACGAAGGTCAAGATCGTCAGGACAGCGCTTGAAGACATCAGGGGCCTCCTGCGCATGCGCTTCAGCCGGAAGTGAACGTCGCTCCCCATGCACGCGCGGGCGCCGGGGCGCGGGCGTCTTTACGCCGGTGAAGAGCGTTTGACCCCTCCAAGGGGCCGATGTATAACACCTTTGCTACGCCATTCACAAAGTCGCAGGCGCCGCCCCGCGGGTGAGTGTGCCCGGCGACCGGAAGAGGAGGTCGGCCGGATTGGAATTCTCTAACCTGCCGCATGACTTCGCGGAAACGCTTGAGCTGGTTTTCGTGTTCATCACGATGGTCGCGTCCCTGGGCATCATGGTGGCCCTCGGCCGCTGGTGGCAGAAGTAAGGCCGAGGAGGACAGGATTGGCTGTCGAGACGCCCGCAAAGCCGAGCCTGGCGGACAGGCTTTATGACAAGATGTTCCACAACTATCTGTGGAAATCGATTTTCCGCACCGGTTACCCGAACACGCCCCGCAACCAGATGCTGATCGTCGCGACGAACGTGTTCCTTCACCTCCACCCCACGCGGCTCCACCGCACCCATGTCAAGGTCACCCACACCTACTGCCTCGGGGGCCTTTCGTTCTTCATGTTCCTGGGCCTGACGGTCACGGGTATCCTGCTGATGTTCTACTACGTCCCGAGCGTCGAGCGCGCCTACCTCGACATGCAGAACATCGAGACCACCGTCCAGTTCGGCCAGCTCATGAGGAACATGCATCGCTGGATGGCCCATGCCATGGTCATCCTCGTTTTCATGCACATGATGCGCGTCTTCTATACGGGCGCTTACAAGCCCCCGCGGGAATTCAACTGGGTGATCGGGGTCATCCTCCTCGTTCTTACCTTCCTCCTCAGCTTCACCGGCTACCTGCTCCCGTGGGACCAGCTCGCCTTCTGGGCCATCACCGTTGGCACCAACATTGCCGGCGCAGCCCCGGTGCTCGGCCCCAAGTCGCGCTTCTGGCTCCTTGGCGGGTTCGAGGTGGGCCCCAATGCGCTCATTCGCTTCTACACACTGCACGTCATCGGCCTGCCCCTGCTGGCCGCCATCTTCATGGCCGTCCACTTCTGGCGTATTCGCCGGGACGGCGGCCTCGCCCGGCCCCTCTAGGCCCCAGCAACCCGGTATCACCGAAGAACAGAGCAGGATAGGAATCGCAATATGGCGACTGCTGCAGTAGCCCGGCCGGCTGCAAAGCCCCAGCCCCGTGCCCGCGACGAAGAAGTCCTCGTCTGGCCCGACCTCGTCTTCATCGAGTTCATCGCGGCCATGGTTTTCACCCTCGCCCTCTTCCTGCTTTCGTTCCTGATGAACGCGCCGCTGCTTGACCAGGCGAACGCCGACGTCACGCCCAACCCATCGAAGGCGCCGTGGTACCTGCTCAACCTGCAGGAGCTCCTGCTGCACATGAATGCAGCCCTCGCCGGGGTCATCGTGCCCACGATCTGGCTCGTCATCATGGGCGCCTTTCCCTATTTCGACCGTGACAACGATGGCCAGGGCGTCTGGTTTGGCACCGAAAACTCCATCAAGCTCTCCATCATTGGCGGCCTCGTCGGCATCGTGGGCACGTGGTTCCTCATCCTCTGGGACAGCGGCAAGCTCGCCTTCTTCCTGAACGACTGGTTCGGATTCTCGGGGGGCGATACCTTCCGCTTCCTCGAAAACGTCCGCTCCATCCAGACTCAGCTTCCCTGGCCCGAATGGTCGCGCGAAATCACCTACTCGCCGTGGAACATCGTCATCATTGGCGAAGACTTCCAGAACCTGGACTTCCCGGGCTGGCTGGTTGAACAGGGAATCCCGACCGGCGTGATGGTTGCCTTCCCCTCCTTGCTCATCTTCGCGCTCTGGCGGGCAGGCATGATCTTCACCCGGCGTGACGCAGTCATCGTGCTCTTCAGCGGCTTCGTAGGCGCCTACCTGGTGCTCACCGTAGTTGGCACCGCCTTCCGTGGGCAGGGCCAGGAGCTGGTCTTCCCATGGCAGCTGAAGGTCAGCGAAGGCATCCCCGGTCAGCACTAGGAACGCAACAGCTATGACGCAGATGGAACAGACAGCAACGCCCGGCAAGAACCCGGCAGGGAAGATCGAATACGTGCGCCAGCAGGAAGCCCGGCGCCTCGCGCGGCGCTCCTTCATGCGTGTCAGCGTCTTCGCCGGGCTCACCCTTTCAGTGGGAGCCATGGCAGCAGGAACCCTGGCCTTCTTCAACCTGCGCCGTCCCACAGGCTTCGGTGGTGTGGTGAACGTCACCAAAGCGCGCATCCCCACTGCCGGTGACGATCCCTCGCGCATCTCCGAAGGCAAGTTCTGGCTCGCGAACCTGGAGGGCGCCGAAGGCGACGTCCTCGGCGTCGGCGGCACCGGGGGCCTGCTTGCCCTCTACTGGAAATGCCCTCACCTCGGGTGCACCGTGCCCTGGTCACCAAACTTCGATGGTGCAACCGTCAACTTCCCCGGCGTCAAGGGCTGGTTCCGCTGCCCCTGCCACGGGTCCACCTACTCTCGTGCCGGGATTCGCGTCTACGGCCCTGCTCCCAGGCCGATGGATACCATGGCCCTCACCATCAACGCCGACGGCTCACTGAATGTCGATACTGGCAAGATCACCGGCGGAGCAGCCGACAACCCGCTTCGCGCGGTTACATACAACGGCTAGGCGGAGGAACGGGTGAACACGCAGAAACAGATCTTCCTGATCGTCGTCCTGTTCTTTCTCTTTGTGGGCAGCTGCGCCGCCTACGCCGTTGTCGACCTCCCCTACCGCTCGCCAATCCGCGAGGAATACCACCTCAAGGAATCCATCACGCGCGGCGCCCTCCTCTATGCCAACAACTGCCGTAGCTGCCACGGCAACAGCGGCGAAGGCGGCGTCGGCCTGCCGCTCAACACCGATGCGTTCAAGGACCAGGACCCGCTCAAGCTCAAGGCCAACACGCACCTTATCGAGCGCACGGTCTCCTGCGGCCGGGCGGGCACTCTCATGCCCTCGTGGCTCGATACCTACGGCGGTGCACTCAACATCCGCCAGATCGAGCACATCATCGACTTCCTGACATCACCCATCGACCCGGCAATGGTCGACGAGAACGGCAATCCTACGAACGAAGGGTGGAAAGAGGCCCTCGAATTCGCCCACGTCCTAAACCAGGACCTCAGCGCCATCGTCAGCGGCGATACCCTGGCGGGCATCGCCGAGGCCCACGGGATTGGCCCCAGGGAGCTCGCCGAATACAACGGCCTTCCCACCGATGACCCGGCCCTCTTCGATGCTCCCGTGGTGAAAGGCTCACGAGCGAAGATCCCACCCACACCGCAGTTCCCCGAAGGGCGCATAGTCACCATCTACACCGAGAACGATACCGTCCGGAAGATCGCCACGGCCCAGCACGTGGGCGCGGCTATCCTCGCCGAGCTCAATGGCATCCCGTTCAAGGTCGATGCCAAGCGGGGTACCTTCACCCTCCTGGGGAGCGACGGCCAACCGATCTTCGGGCTCTTCCCGGGTCAGAAGCTGGCACTCCCTAAAGGTGCCAGCTACACCACCGTGGCAGGTGACACGCTCAAGTCAGTGGCCGCCCGGCACTCCATTGAAGTTGCAGCCCTCATTGAGCCGAACAAGGATATGGTTGGCGCCCTCGCCGAAGAAGACCAGCTTCCCCCCGACCTCGAACTCGTCCTTCCTGAGATAAAGGAATACCTGGTCTCGGGGCAATCGCTCGAAGAGGTCGCGGCCGGGTTCGGCAATGTCACCGCCGGCAGCCTCGGAGATGCCAATGGCATCGAAGCCAATGCGATTGTGCAGATCGGGCAGGCGCTTAAGCTCCCCAATGAGGCCTGGGGCACGGCGCCGGCCGATACAAAGAATGATGGCACGGCCTGCGTGCAGTTCGCCGTGAGCACCTCGATGTTCGAGACAATCGTCACTGGCAAGGCCCCGGCGGGAGAGAAGCCCGCCGTGCCCGAGACTCCGTCCACCGAAGTCCGCATTGACGCCCATGCCAACGACTGGACCGTGGTCGCCGACGGAACCGCCCAGGCGATCAACAAGGGGGTCGTCCTCATCGCCAAAGGCACCACGATTCCCTTCGAAAGCGTGGTCGGCCTTCACACCATCACCCTGAATGGGACCAAGGACGGTGGCGACCTGAAGCAGGGCGATAAGCGCACCATCACCTTCGACAAGGAAGGCGAATTCAAGATCACCTGCGACTACCACCCCGACATGCTCGCGTGGGTGTTCGTCCAGTAGCGCTGAACCGCACGCGGCGGCCGGGAGCCCTCCCGGCCGTTCGCCCCCGGCTTGCAGATTGACCGGTTCCAGCCCGCTGCTTACGATCCCGTCATAATCGGGCCGGGGCCGGGTTTGGGCTGCCGGGACGTACAAGAAGAGAGGTTTTGGCCCATGCCAGCACAGACCGGAAAGCGTTACATCTGCCCTTCCTGCGGGTCGGAGTTCATCGTCACCAAGGGCGGCGATGGCGAGTTGACCTGCGGCGATACACCGCTGGAACTGAAGAAGTAGCAGCGCGCCCGGGAGGGACGCGCAAGGAGTAGAACCCGACATGGCCGTACAGCTTGGCAAGCGTTACAAGGATGAGGAGACCGGCATCGAGCTCCTCGTGATCAAGCCCGGGAACTGCGAGCTCAAGGTGAGCGGGCGCCCGATGGAGCTCATGCAGCCCAAGGTGCTCCCTTCCGCCGACTGAAACCGGGAACCCGGAGCGGAACCTGGTGAAGGGGGCGCGGCCCCGTGCCCTGCCCGGGAGACAGGCGCTTTCGCCATTCTCTCCGGGATGCTAGTGTGTTCTGGTTGCCGCCCGCGTGGGCGGATACTCGTGACAAGAAGGCGGGGTGATAGCTGGTTGGCAGAAGTCATCATCGGCGACAACGAGTCGTTCGAAGGCGCCCTCAAGCGCTTCAACAAGCGCGTTCAGCAGGATGGCATTCTTTCAGAGGCACGGCGCCGTGAACACTACGAGAAGCCGAGCGTGAAGCGGAAGAAGAAGGAGGCCGCGCGTCTCCGGAAGCTCCGCAAGAAGCAGATGCGAAGCGAAGCCCGCGCCTTGCAGTCCGCCCGCCGTTAACCAACCGGGCTTAATTCAGCCGCAATCGCAGGCCCGGGCATACCCGGGCCTGCTGCGTTCCCGGAGAACTCCGATGACCACCATGAAGGATCGGATCCAGTCCGACCTCCACGACGCCATACGTGCCCGCGACGAGGTCCGGAAGGTCGCGCTGCGGATGCTTACCGCCGCCATTCGAAATGCCGAGATCGAAGCGCGGCACGAACTCGACGATACAGGCGTGCTTGCCGTGGTTCAGAAGCAGGCGAAGCAGCGCCGGGAGAGCATCACCGAATTCCGCAGGGGGGGCCGCGAAGACCTCGTCGCCAAAGAAGAGGGCGAGCTCGCCTGGCTCGAAGGGTACCTTCCCCGGCAGGCTCCGCGAGAGGAGATCGAGGCGGCCGCAAGGCGCGTGGTTGCCGGGACAGGCGCCAGTGGCCCGCGCGATATCGGCAAGGTCATGCCCGTTCTCATGCAGGAGTTCGCAGGCCGGACCGATGGCAGGATCGTCAGCGAAATCGTCAGGGAGCTCCTGGCCGGCCAGTGAGCATCCGCGCAGTCCTGTTCGACTGGGGCGGGACCGTTGTTCGTGAGCGGCAGCTGATTACCTCATATCCCGCGGGCGCAATCGCTGCCTACGCGCGCAAGCACCTCCACTTCGCCCTGCGCGATGCCGACTTCGAACGGGCGCTGGAGGCGGCCATGCCCGATCGCGAGCCCGCCCCCGGCGACCCGGCCCCGTCAATCCATGCCATCATCGCAGGCGCCTTCACCTGGCTGGGGTGGACCGTCGGAACGGACGACGTGGATGCCTGTGCGCGGCTCTTCTTCGATGCCGCCAACGAGGGCTTCGACGTCTACGACGACGCGCGCGCCCTGCTGCCATCTTTGAAGTACCGCGGCTACAGCGTTGGCATCGTCACGAATTCCATCTTCCCGTCGCGTCTGCTCGAGGTGAAGGCCAACCAGCTCGGGCTCTCCGGCTACCTCGACTGCATCGTGTCATCGGCCGATGTGGGGCTCGCCAAGCCGCACCTCGCGATTTACGAAAGGGCGCTCGCCGAGATCCGGGCCGGGCCCCACGAGGCCCTCTTCGTTGGCGACCGGGTCGAGACTGATGTGGCCGGCGCCCGCGCCGCGGGACTTCGCGCGGTCCTCCTGCAACGGCGCGGGCGCAGGCGCGAAGGAGCCGGCTATCTCGTAATCGAACGCCTTGGCGCCCTCAACGAAATCCTCGGCGAAGGACAGGCCGGGTAGGAGAGCCGGGTCCGCGGGCCGCTCTGTTATCATCGGTTCGAGCCCATGTTTCGACGGCGTCCCCTCCCCGTGGTGTCGCGCACGGCAGCGTTGCTGTTCGGGCTCGCGGTTGCGCTCATTTCCGCTCCCCTGGTCATGCCGCTCTTTCCAATTGGTGACGACCTGGGGGAGGGAAGCGTCGCGCCGCGAACAATCGAGGCGGGCGAGAGCGTCACCTACGCCTCTGAAGCGCTCACCGAGGCTGCCCGCGACCAGGCTGCAGCAGCCGTTCCCGATGTGTACCTGCCCCCCGATTCACTGACCAGCCAGCAGCAGGCGGCCGCACTCAAGGGGTTCTTCGAAGAGGTACGGTCAATCCGCCTTCGTGCCGGTCTGAGCAGCCAGGAACAGGTGGTCGCCATTGGCGCGCTTCCAAGCGCAAGCGGTCTCTCCGCCGCCGGGCGGGCAAGCCTGGTGGCCATCGAACGAGCAGCGTTCGATAGCTTTTCGGCCCGCGCATCGAGCGCCCTCGAAAGCATTATGGCGGCGGGAGTCAAGGATGGCAGCGCTGAGGCGCGGGTCGAGGAGTACCTTGCCATTCCCGCCAATGTCCCCCCCACAACCACCGAGGTCACGGCCCTGCGCGAGCTGATGAAGGCCTTTGCCGTCCCCAACGTCCGTGTCGATGAGTCGGCCACGCGGAAGGCGAAGGAGGAGGCGCGAAAGAACACAGCGCTCGTTTTCCAGACATATGCTCGCGGCCAGGTGATCGTCACGGAGGGGCAAACCCTCTCGGCCGCGGATATCGAAGCGCTTCAGTCGGCCGGTCTCATCGAATCCGGGATCGACTGGTACGACCTTGCGGGGGGAGGGCTGTTCACCCTCGGCGCCGGTCTCCTTCTTGCCATCTTCGTCTTCCAGCTGCAGCCTTTCCCCGCGCCGGCCGGGCGCCGGATGGCGGTCACAGTGGTCACGGCCGCCGGCGTGCTGTTCGCCGCGCGCTTCCTCTTGCCGGAGATTGGCCAGGAAGGGAGCAGCCACTACCTGTTGTTTGCGCTGCCTGTCGCCGCCGTCGCAATGGTCGCCGCATCCTTCACCGACCTCTCCTTTGCCGCCCTCATGGCCATCGTCACCGGGTTGCTTGCGACCTTCATCGGGGTGACAGCACCCGACCTCGCCGGGGCTACCTTCACCGGCCCGATTGAGGCCTTTGAGCTCGCCATTGCCTACACAGCCGGTGGCCTCATGGGTGCGGCCACCGTGTACAGGGCCGAACGGCTCTCGCGCTTTGCCCTGGCCGCCGTAGCTGTTGCCGGGTCAACGTGGCTCGTGCTCGTGGTCTTCTGGATGCTGAGCGAAGTTCGCACACCAGAAGACCTCGGGTGGCTCAGCCTCGCCGCGGGGATCAACGGCGCTGCCTCGGCCGTGCTCACCGTCGGCGTATTCGTCCTGCTTTCCATGGCCCTTGGCGTCACTACCCGCCTCCAGCTAATGGAGCTCGTGCGCGCCGACCACCCTCTCCTCCTCCGGCTCCAGGATGAGGCTCCGGGCACCTACCACCACAGCATGATGGTCAGCGCCCTGGCCGAAAGAGCCGCCACACGCATCGGCGCCGACGCTCTCGTCGTGCGCGCCGGGTCCTACTACCACGATGTCGGGAAGCTCGCCCAGCCCCGCTACTACATCGAAAACTCGCTCGATGGCCAGGCGAGCCCCCACGCCGGGCTCCCACCCACCGAGAGCGCCCGCCTCATCCGCGAGCACGTTACCAACGGCCTTGAGATCGCCCGCCGCTACCGCGTGCCCCCGCTCGTGCGCGATTTCATCCCCCAGCACCACGGGACGCGGCTTGTCACCTACTTCTACCGGCGCGCCATCCAGGATGGACAGGAGCTGTCGCCCGCCGACTTCCGCTACCCCGGGCCGCTTCCCCAGTCGAAAGAGGCCGCAATCGTCATGCTCTCGGACTCCTGCGAGGCCGTCGTTCGCGCTCGCCAGGACCGCGCCCAGGACCACATCGATGAAGTTGTCGACAGCGTCATCGCCGAGAGGCTGGCAGAAGGTCAGCTCGATGAATGCGACATAACCATGAAGGAGATCCAGCAGGTCGCCGCCAGTTTCAAGGCCACCCTGCGCGCTGTCTATCACCCGCGCATCGAGTACCCGGCTGCGACGGTCGATGAAGTTGCCGTCATTGCCCGGCTCGCCGAAGATCCAGGCGCCTCGCGGTCCCATTCTGTGGAAACCGTGTAGACAGATGCACATCTAGCATTGGTATACTGCGCGCAGCAGGGGGACGCGGGAGGATTCATGCGTTTCGCCATCATCCGCTTTCCCGGGACCTGGAGCGACCGGGACTGCCACCATGTCCTGACGGGCGTGCTCGGGCAGAACGCGGACATCCTCTGGCACCGTGAAACAGACCTCGAGGGGTATGATGCGGTCGTCCTGCCGGGCGGCTTCTCCTACGGCGACTATCTCCGCTGCGGGGCGATCGCCCGCTTCTCTCCAGTCATGGAGTCTGTCACCCGCTTCGCCAGCCGCGGCGGGCCTGTCATCGGGATCTGCAACGGCTTCCAGGTGCTCTGCGAAAGCGGCCTCCTGCCCGGCGCCCTCATGCGTAACGAAAGCCTCCAGTTCCGCTGCGAATGGACCCATCTGCGCCGCGAGGGTGGTCGCACGCCCTGGGCCGATGACATTGGCGAAGGAGAGGTGCTGCGCATCCCCATCAGCCACGGCGATGGCAACTACTTTGCCGACGAGGCCACGCTTGCCACCCTGGAGCAGACTGGCCGGGTGGTGTTCCGCTACGTTGATGCTGCTGGCCGGGCCACGCCCGGGGCTAACCCGAACGGAAGCGCCCACAACATCGCCGGCATCATCAACGCTCGCGGCAACGTGCTCGGCATGATGCCGCACCCCGAGCGCGCCGGCGAACAGCTCGTTGGCGGCGTCGATGGGAATCGCATCTGGGAATCCATCATGAAAGAATCGCTGGCCGTAGTCGGCTAGTATTCATCGAGCGGCGGGCAGAAGCGGGGTGGGGCCCACTGACGGGGATCCCGGCGCGGGGCGCGGCAGACGCCCGGCCGTGAAGTGAGGGAAAGGACATGGCAAGCGCTGCAGGCGCCTATCCAGTCGTAGTCGACATTGACCCGGCAGCTCCGCAGAGCCGGCTGTCGGTCTTCCTGCGCATCCTGTTCGCCATTCCCCAGTTCATCGTCGTCTACTTCGTCCAGCTCGCTGCGAGCATCGTCACCTTCATCGCCTGGTTGGCTATCCTCTTCACCGGCAAGTACCCCGAGGGAATGCTCAAGTTCAGCATCGGCGCGCTACGCTGGCAGACGCGAGTCGGGGGCTATATGGCCCTCCTGACCGACAAGTACCCGCCGTTCAGCCTCGAAGATGACGCCGCCTACCCGGTTCGCCTGTCGGTCGATGGCCAGGTGGAAGGCCGGAACCGGCTGACCTGCTTCTTCCGCTTGCTGATGCTCATCCCGGCGGTCATCGTGCTCTACCTCGTGACGATCGCGGCCGAGGTTTGCATCTTGATCGCCTGGCTCGTGGCGCTCTTCACCGGCTCGGTGCCCGAGGGGATCCACAACTTCATCGCCGGTTGGCTTCGCTGGCAGACCCGGGTCTCCGCCTATGCCCTGCTGCAGGTGGACCAGTACCCGCCCTTCAGCCTCAACTAGCGGCTCCGCGCCCCGTGCCACCCGGCGCGGGGCGCCCGGCCATTTCGGCATGCCGGGAGACCGGCCTCTCGCTGGAGGTGATCTGTGACTGAGCCCGGTGGCGGCCAGGACGAGTCCCGCGAAGGGCAACCACTCTTCGACCCGGGCGCCATGGGACGGCAGAAGCCCCTGCACGAGGCCGCACCCTCCGAACAGCCCCCTGCTCTGACCGGGACGGCGCCGGTTCCGCCTCCACCGCCTCCGCCTCCCACACAACAGCCCCCGGTCGCTCCCGCGCCTGAACCGTATCCGATGCGTTTCGACGTCGACTACCCCGAGCGCCTCAGCCGGCTGAGCACCTTCTTCCGCGGCTTCCTCATCATCCCGGTCTGGTTCTTCCTCTACCTTGTACAGACGCTCCAGTACTCGGGCATGCCAGCCGGATGGCTCACGGTCTTCTTCCGCAAGCGTTATCCGCGCTGGCTCTTTGCCGCCAACACCGGCGCCCTTGGGTTCGAGGCTCGCGCCTGGTCCTACGCCATGCTGCTCACCGACCGCTATCCGAGCTTCGACACCGACTCGAGCCCGGTTACGCTCCAGTACGACGAGCCTGTCCAGGGGCAGATCAGCCGCTGGCGGGTGTTCTTCTGGAAGGGCGTCCTGCTCATTCCCCACTTTGTTGTGCTCAGCTTCCTTATGGTCGCCGTGGCGGTGGTCGTCTTCATCTCGTGGTGGGCGATCATGTTCACCGGGCGCTACCCGCGAGGGATGTTCGGCTTTGTCACCGGAGCGGCCCGCTGGTACTTCCGTGTGCTCGGCTACTTCGCCTCGTTCAACGACCGCTTCCCGCCCTTCGCGCTCTCAGCAGAGGCCGGGCCCGCTTCGAACGCCACCGTGGCCATCAGCGGTATCGTTGGCGCGCTTGCAGCGGGTGGCATGGCAATCCTCATTGGCGTACTTGCCGCGCTCGCCAGTGAGCCTCACGAGGAGACGGTCGACTACAGCGAGCTCGGCCGTGGCGTGCCCCAGGCGGGCGTCACCGTGGAGTCCTTCCGCGGGGACATCGAGACCTGGTTGGCGCAGGTGGACGACCCCGGCGATGTCCTCGTTCCGCTCCTCGATGTCGGGGGCGGCGAGCGCGCGGTCGTGTTCGAGTGGCGCATCGACAACCTGAGCGACGGCAACGCCTGGGTCAGGCCCGGCCAGGTCAGGCTCAAGGCCAGAGTCGATGGCGAGACGGAGTCATACGCAGCCGCACTGGTCGTGGTTGGAGGGAAAGTCGCGCCCGCCAGCATTGACGACGGGGAGATCGGCAAGTTGCAGGCGGTCTTCATCATTCCCAGGGATGCAGTGCCCACTGAGCTGCTCCTCACGGCCGACTTCCTGACCGCGGGTGGCATCAGGTACGAATTCCGGTAGAACCGCCGCCGCTGTACCCTGCGCGCATGTCTCGTCCGCTCGAAGGGATAACCATCCTCGATCTCACCTGGGTGCTCTCCGGCCCCTACGCCGCAATGGTGCTCTGCGACCTCGGCGCTGGCGTCATCAAGGTCGAGCGCCCACCCTGGGGCGACATCGCCCGCACCACGGGGCCCTACCGCAACGGCTGGAGCGGCTACTTCTTCAGCGTGAACCGTGGGAAGCGCTCCATTGCCATTGACCTTCGTGGCGAAGAAGGCCGCGGTCTCTTCCTGCGCCTCGCCGAAAAGGCCGACGTCGTAATGGAGAACTTCACGCCGGGAACCATGGAGCGCCTTGGCCTGGGCTACGAAGCACTCGCCGCGCGCAATCCACGGCTCATCTTTGCCCGGACCTCCGGGTTCGGCCAGACCGGCCCCTACCGCGAACGGCCCGCGCTCGACATCATCGTCCAGGCCATGGGGGGCATCATGTCGATCACCGGCGAGCCCGGCGGCCGGCCCGTGCGCCCCGGCGCCTCCATGGGCGACATCTCGGCCGGGCTCTTCACCGCTATCGGCATCCTCGCCGCCCTCCACGAGCGCGAACGCAGCGGAACCGGCCAGGAGATCGACATCAGCATGCTCGATTGCCAGGTCTCAGTTCTAGAGAACGCCATCATGCGCTACTTCGTTACAGGTGCGCCGCCCGAGCCGCTGGGCACCCGCCACCCCAGCGCCACGCCGTTCCAGGCCTTCCCCACCGCTGACGGCTACCTGGTCGTTGCGCTCAGCTTTGGCGAGGAAAACCAGTGGCAGCTTCTTTGCGGGGCTCTCGGCCTGCCAGGGCTCATCGACGACGAACGCTTCGCCACCAGCCCGCGGCGCACCGCCCGGCACGCTGAGCTCGAACCGATCCTCGAAGCCGCGTTCCGCGACCGTACGACGGCCGAATGGCTCGACGAGCTCGGCCCCATGGGCATCCCCTGTGGACCCATCAACACCATTCCCCGGCTCGTGGACGACCCCCAGGTGCGCGAACGCCAGATGATCCAGGAAGTCACCCATGCGCGCGCCGGGACCATCCCCATCGCCAATACCCCCTTCCGCATGTCCCGCAGCGAGGCCGGGATCAAGGGCCCGCCACCAGACTTCGGCGCCGACACCGCGGCAGTGCTTGGCGAACTGCTGGGTCTGACCGGCGCCGACGTGGCCGAGCTCGAAGCGAGGGGGGTGGTCGCCACGTCGGGCGGCCCCGACATCGGCGCCATCACCGGCTGACCGTCAGCGGTCGAGGTACAGCCTGTGACGACGTATGTACTCGGCAACCTCTGCCGCGACGGCCGGATGCTCCTTCCCCCGCGCGGCGGCCTCCCGCGCCTGTGTCGATGAGAGTGAGGCCGGGTGCTCGGCGAGACTGTGGACGAGCACCCGCTCCCTGTAGTCACGCGCCGCCGGGCTACTCTCGATGAAGTCCCGGACGGTGCCGGTATGTGCCTCGCCGCGGTTGGTGGCGATAACGCGATGGTGCGCGAAGAACCCGGCCAGCTCGGCCGCCATGTTCTCGTAGTAGCGGGGGTCGAAGAGCCGCACAAGCGTGTCGAATCCGGCCACGAAGTCGAAAGGCACGCCGGGGTACCGGCGGCGCAGTGCCTCTCCCTGGTCGGCAATCCTCGCAGCGTTGGCCCCCAGGACAGCGTGGTGCTCCCCCCGTTCTGCCACGGCAAGCAGCATCCCTATCCGGTGAGGCAGGGAGGCGCCGTGGAGCCCCTTATCGACATTGCGGGTCGAAAGCATCGCCGCAGTCGAGACCACTCCCGGCACGTTCCGCGCCAGCGCCAGCAGCTCCAGGTGCGCCACGGTCGGCGGGTTGAAGGCGGAGGGAAGGACGGCCACACGCCCGGAAAACGGATGTCCAGCATCGAACCGTGCCACCTCCCAGCGAGGGGCTCGCTCGAGCTCAATCAGCAGGCGGTCGATTGAGGGACCGGACATCTACAGCCATTCTACGGACCCTGGTCCCCGCTAGGCCGAGCGCAGTCCGCCGCCCGGCTCGATCCCCGACCAGTCGATCGCGAAGATCTCCTCCGTCGGTACCCATTCGCGCATGATGCGCCGGCAATGGTGGACGCTCGCGCCCAGGTTGTGTGTAACAAACGTCCAGCCGGGTTCGGGCGTCCCATGCACCCGGCGAAGACAGCGGGCGCCCGGGTCGTAGAAGATGCCGCTCATTGCCGGGCCCCCTTTCGCCCGCTCTCTATACTACGATTCTCGGCTATCTATCCATAGTCTGAATACATCGCTGGTATATCCTGGGTTTTCATTCGTCGCACGGGATTGAACTTCCCGCGTGGGCCGGCAGCGAAGCCCATGATTATCGGCTCCTCATCCGGGTGATTGAGGGGTGCCCGGGCGAGATCAACGCCCCATTCACGTGCCCCCGCCGGGCGCGATTTCGCCCGCAGCGATGGCCCCCGGGTCCGGTATCCCTTCCCCGCATCCCGGGTCTGCCCGCCCACTCGTCATTCCGCCGGGGAATGACGGGGATTGGCGCCGGGAACTGTCCACCCACATTTCACTTTGCCGGTTGCTGCCCGGTGTCGAATCTCAACACATCAAACATGCTTACGGGGATGGTGGCAGATGCCGGGCGCACCAACTTACAGGCAGCGGATTGTGACGTCCGGGGTCGGCAAGAGGCTGGAATTGCACGTGCTTGTGCTTCAGAGTGCCATTGCGGCCACGTACTGCACCCTGGCGCTCGCCCATGTGATCCCTACGCCAGGCGAAGCATGGAAATGGGCCGTCGCCTGGGTCGCCACCTACCACTGCTTCCACGCCTGGTATGTGCTTGCGCGCAGGATGCCGGGACGGCGCGTCAGGGCCATCGAGGTCGCCACGCCGTTGCTCGATATCACCTGCATCACCGCGGGCTGGGTCACTGTAGGTGACCCAGCCTCCGCCCTGACAGGGATCTTCCTCTACGCAATCGTCAGCTATTCACGCCGAATATTCGGAATCGCCTATGTGGCGCTGGTCGTGTTTGTGGCGGCCAACCTTGCGGCTGGCCGGCTCCTCATCGCCCTGACCAATGGCGCCCCCGCCTTTGATGCCAACGCCGGCATTTCGCTGGCGCTATTCCTCGCAGTCTCCTTCGTTTCGAGCGCTATCGGCGCCGCCTGGCGCGATGCCGAGCGGTCTGCCCGCAGGCTCGCCGAGATAGACCCCCTCACGGGCATCGCCAATCGGCGCGTCTTCCACGAGCGAATAGAAGAGAGTGCTCGCCACCTCCAGAACCGTTTCGCGATCCTCATGCTTGACCTCGACGACTTCAAGCGCGTCAACGACGATTTCGGTCACCTCCATGGTGATGACGTGCTCGCCTGCGTCGCCAGGGTGCTCACCGCGAACCTCAGAGACGACGATCTGCTCGCCCGCTACGGTGGCGAGGAGTTCATCATCGCAATGCCCGATGCAGGCGAGGTAGAGGCCAGGGCCGCTGCCGACCGGCTCCGGCTCGCCGTCGCGGCTGCAACGCCAACCACCGTCTCCATCGGCTGCGCTGTGCGTTCCCCTGGCGAAGACTCCGAAAGCGTCATCCGGAGGGCCGATGCGATGCTCCTTGCTGCCAAGCGCACCGGCAAGAACCGCACCCAGACCGGGGAGCCCCTTCCCCGGTCAGCCTGAGCGCGCCGCGCGAACGAACATGACAGTGACCAGGTCCGGCAGCGTGAGGATGGCCCTGCGGATCGCCGCCTCATGCACTCCGTCGTGCTCGGCCCACGAAACGAGGTAGTTGCGCAGCGGCAGCGCTACCGGCTCCCCCCACGGGCCTGTTGCGTCGGGGATGTGGACCAGGATGTCACAGGCCGCTGCGGGGAGCGCAGAGAGCGCCCCCTCCACGTCGGCCCGCGCCCGGCCCAGCGCGGCCCGGAGCGCTCCAATCTCCAGGCCTGCCATCGAATCCATATTCGCCTCGCGCGTGCGAATGAGCGCCCCCCGCTCGCGCCCGCCAAGCCAGCAATCGAACGCGCCACCAGCGGCTTCGGCGAGGAGCGGCAGGAACGGTCTGTCGACGACCGCCAGGTGCGCGACGTGGTCGCGAACGCTCCAGGCGTCGCCTGGGGCCCTTCGCTCCCAGTACTCCAGTGGAAGGGCATCGAGCAGCCCTGCAAGCATCGTGCGCCTGGCGGAGGCCCTCTGAAGAATGACAGCGATTTCGGGCGTCATCGCCGCCTCAGGGGAGCGGCCCGAGCCGCCCTTCGACGGCGTCGCGGGCCCATTCGTGGACTTCGGCAAACGCGCGCAGCATGCCAAAGCAGCCGCTCGCCATCATGTCGCCGAAAGGAGCCGCGAAGTAGGGCGCGATCGGCCCGCCGCGCAACCGCTGGCGCCGGGGCCCCGTGACTGCCACCATTCCCGGCAGGCCGCTTCCCACAATGCTGCGATCGGGGTGATAGGCGCCGTGGCCGCTGGAGTGGAACACCTCCTCGTGTTGCAGCTCGCCAGTCGCCATGCGGCAGGTGAAGTCCGCTATCTGCCCGTCCGTCAACTCGCCCGTGTGGTGTTCGAAGAGGCTCGCAATCTGCCGTCCCCGGAGATGAAATCCGAGCAGGTGCATGTTGCCGAGGTTGACCACCACCTGTTCAGGGGCAGCCCCGACGCGCTCATCGTGGAGCGCGCCAAGCGCGGCCGCGGGCCCGGTGTCCATGAATGCCACAGGCGCCGTCCCATTGGTGGAGCTGACCATCGCCCGTGCCCGCGTGAGGTATGGCGCCAGCCCTTCCGGGGCGGTCGCGAAAGCGAGCAGGTCGTTGCGCCCGGATACCGTCGTTCGCAGATGCTCAAAGCGGAAGAGCCGGTCCGAGACGTCCGGTGGCGCCGCCCCGTGGTCAAGGCAGCCCAGCGCCAGGCCGTCGAAATCGCCCGGTTCCTCGAATGCCGCCAGCGCTGCCCGGATTGCTGCCAGGTCGAGGTCCTGGAGCACGATACGCTCGCCATCCACGCGGGCTGCTTCGTCTTCGGAGATGATCTCAACACCCGATTCACGTACCCGGCTGAGGTCGTCGTTGAAGGTCTGCGCGGCTTCCGGGGTCACAAGTGCGCGGCCCCCGCCCCTTATCAACTCCTCCACGGCCCAGCTGCAGGGGCCGCCCCCGGCCACCGTGCCTGTCAGGACCACCGGCCGCCTGGCCGCCGCCGCCCGCCGGATGCGCCGCGCTGCAACCTCCGTCGCCGAGGGCATGATCATCTTCACGCAGTTCTCCACCGGCCTTTCGGAATCAAAGAGCAGGATGTCCTGCGTGCCCGTGCCCATGTCGATGGCGAGGATGCGCATGGATCGATTTTCAATTGGGGCGACGCCCTTGTCGAACACCCCGTCTGCGGTTGGCGCAATGGCCTGCTGCAACCGAAGCTATGCAGACAACACGGAGGCCGCACGATGACCCGCAAGCTCGCAATCATGATCACCTGGCAGTTCGACATGAAGAAGGAGGATGCCATCGCCCTCGCGAAGATCGCCGACGAATGCGGCGTTGACTCGTTCTGGGTCCCCGAGGGGTGGGCCCGGGATGCCTTCTCGCTCCTCATCTCAATCGCCGAAAAGACGGAACGCATCAAACTCGCGACCGGGATCGTGAACGTCTACTCCCGCACGCCCGCTGCCCTGGCCCAGCACTTCGCGACCCTCGATGAGTGGAGCGGCGGCCGCGCCATCATCGGCCTTGGCGCGTCGGGCGCCAACGTGATCGAGCAGTTCCACGGCATGCCCTTCCAGCCCTCCCTCGCCCGTATTCGCGAGACCGTCGAGATCATCAACATCCTCATGCGGGGCGACCGGCTCGTTCATTCCGGGAAGTGGTTCAACATGGACCGGGGCTTCACCCTCCGCTTCACCCCCACGCGCCCCCACATCCCGGTTTTCATTGCCGCCCTGAATCCGAAGAGCGTGAAGCAGACGGCCCAGATCGCCGATGGCTGGATGCCCGTAATGATCCCCATGAGCGCCCTCAAGGAGGAGATTGACCAGTTCCGCGCCTGGGCCGCCGAGGCCGGGCGCGACCCCGGCCAGCTCATGATCAAGTCCCCCGGGGGCGTGACAGTCAGCGACAACCCCGGCGCCCGTGATGCCGGCCGGGGCATGCTCGCCTTCTACATCGCTCGCATGGGGACGTTCTACTACAACCAGCTCGCGCGGTTCGGCTTTGGCGACGAGGCCGCTGCCGTGAAGATGGCCTTCGACCAGCACGGCTCAGCCGCCGGCGCCGCCGCGCTCACGCCCGATCTCCTCGACCAGCTCGGGTTTGCCGGCGACGCGCAGGCCTGCCTTCGCCGCATCCAGGAAGAGGAGGCGGCCGGCGTCAATATCCACAGCATCACCGTCGACACCCGCGACCCCGTCCAGTTCGGCCGGGCCGTAGAGACGCTGCTCCGATAGGCTCACGTCCAGGCATCTTCCTGCCCGGCGGCAGGATGTTGTCGGAGCCCCCACGCCGTATTGCACAGTGGGCAGCGGATGCCTAGATTACGGTTGTGTTGTGGAGGACGCTCACCTTTCGCCGCGCCCCCGCTGGCGTTGCGGATTCCGATGGGCTCGCCGCCGCAAGCCCCCTGATGCCTCCGGACGAATCCCTTTCCGCCCTTATCGGCGCCGCGAACGATCCCGCGCCCGCGTCTGTGCCCGTCGGCCGTCGCCTGCTCACCCGCCGGCGGATCTTCGCCACGCTTCTCGTCGCGCTGCTAGTGACGGGAGGCATCGCCTATTCGCAACGCCATGCCTTCACCGCCCAGGGCGCCGACCTCTGCCGCCGCCTCATCGGCGATGAAAACACCGCCCGCCTGGAAAGCTGGTACTTCAGCGTTGACGACCGGCTAACAAAGCTGAAATTCCGGGTGCTCGGAGGCGACACCAACCCGTTCGAGACCGGCCGGCCGCGGGTCGACTACATCGCCCGCCCGGAACCGCGCGCCATCCCCTACTACCTGGGCACGGAAGGAAATCCCCCGCCTGCTCTGCTCAGCCCCGATACCCTCGGCCCTGCGCCCATCACGCTGCCCCAGACCCGCTTGCTGCGCGACACTGCCGCACCTGGAGAGGGCCAGTGGACCACCGCCGGTCTGCCCCGCTCTTCGCCCAATGATGTGCTCATGGCCAAGACATTCATCCATCCCGACAGGACGCGCCCGTACGCGACGGTCGCAGTCCTTCTCATGGACGCGCGTCGCATCCGCCTCCACATGAGCGGCGGCACCATCGATCCCGGCGGTGACCGCGGTGTGAAGGGCCCGGGAACCATCCCGGCGGACCAGTACGCGGGCTTGCTGGTGGCCATCAACGGTGGGTTCAAAGGGCCCCACGGGGGTTTCGGCATGTATGCCGATGGCAAGGAGTACCGCCCTTTGCGCAACGGGCTCGCCTCCATCGCCGTGATGAAGGACGGCTCGATCAAGATGGGCGAATGGGGGAAGGACCTCTCCTGGAGTGAGAACATCCTCGCTGTTCGCCAGAATGCTGTCCTTCTCGTCCAGGATGGCCAGGTGAGCCCCAGAACGTCAGAAGGCAACGACACCTGGGGCTACGTGCAGGTCGATTCCTCTGAGTTCATTACCTGGCGTTCTGCAATTGGCCTGACCAAAGATGGCAACCTGCTCTTTGCCGCCGGCAATTCCCTCAGCGCCGAGGCGCTCGCAAGGGCGCTCTGGGCCGCGGGCGCACATACCGCTATGCAGCTCGACATCAACAGTCCCTACGTCCTCATCTCGGCTTTCTTTGCCCAGCCGGGTGGCCATCCCGACGCCGAGCGCTTCATGGACACCATGCCCGACTCCCCCGCCAGGTTCTTGAAGACCCAGGAGCGCGACTTCTTCTGGGTCACGCTTGACGAAACGCGCTACCGCTGACGGCGCGATGACCCGCCTCGTCCTCTGCGATATCGACCTCACGCTCGTCACCACTCACGGCGCGGGCAGGTCCGCCATGACCGAGGCCTTCCAGCAACTGTTCGGGATTGACGATTCCACCAGGGGCATCAGTTTCGATGGACGTACCGACCACGCCATCTTCCTCGAAACGCTCGCCCGCCACGGTCTCGCCACCGGCAATGGCGCCGCCTACCAGCAGGCCGTTGAGGGCTATCTCCATCACCTCCCCGCTGCACTGAGGGCGAAGGGCGGCCAGGTGCTGCCGGGCGTCATCGACCTCCTGGACGCCCTCCAGCGCGAAGAAATTCCCGTGGGCCTCGCAACCGGGAACATGCGCCGCGGCGCCCGGGCGAAGCTCAGCCACTTCGGCCTCTGGGAGAGGTTCGCCGCTGGAGGCTTTGGCGATGCCACGGCCGACCGTTCCGAAGTCGTCGCCATGGCGATCGCCGGGCTTGCTGCTGCCGCGGGGGTCACGGCGGACCCGGCCGCGTGCATCGTCATCGGCGATACACCCCTCGATGTGGAGGCCGCCCACCGTGCCGGCGCGAGGGCGCTGGCCGTTGCCACTGGCTCCCACCCTGTTGATGCCCTGTCCGCCAGCGGCGCTGAGTGGGTGCTGCCCGGCCTCGCTGCCACCGGGGATCTCCTGCGAATACTCCGCGGATAGCTGGCGGCAGTCGCAGAGAGGGACCGTAATGCGAACGCCTTAGTGGTTCCCGGGTGGGGCAACGATGTAGTGGTCCATGCGGTACGGTTCGAAGACGAGCATGGCCCGGTCAATCCCACTGCTGGCCACGCTATTGCCGCGCAACCAGATCGTACGGCCATCGTAGAGTTCGACACTGAAGCGGTCGGGATGGACCTCAGCGACAGTTCCCAGGCGGCGCCCTCGGCGAAGGTGTACCGATTGCCCCCTCTGTACGCGCGGTACCCTGGAGACGCGGGCGAGTGATTGGTCGATGGGCGTCATGAGTGCCTCCTCTCGGTCGTTCGTTGCGGGTGTGTGAAGCCGCTCCGCAGCGCTTGCGGAGCAGTTCCAAACGGCGGGGAGAAGAAGTTCAGGCGGCCTGGCGCACTTCGGCGCTGGTTCACAGGTCGTTGGCTCACGCGGGCCTATCTGCCGGCGAGCGCGATCTTGATGGTACCCACGGTAGACAGAATGAGTACCGGCTAATTCGCTGGCGAAATCATACCATATGTCAGGAGCCCCCGGCCACTTCCCGCAGGCACGGCTGTCCCGTTCGAACCCGGCCGGGGCGCCATCCTGGGAGACCGAAGCGCCGGAGAATGAGATCAGGTGCACACCCCCCGACGAACCGGCGGCGCTGCGCTCGCTCCCCCCTCTCGCTTACCCCGGCCAGAGCCCTGTGCCGCTCCTCTCTGGTCTCCTACAGCGGTGCAGCCTCGCGGCCGAAGAGCGCCCGGGCAACCACCAGCTTGCAGATCTGCGGCGTCCCGTCTCCTATCTCCCAACCCAGCACGTCCCGTAGCCTCTGCTCCAGCGGAAGCTCCTCTGTGTAGCCCACATGGCCCCGCAGGACAATGCACTCCCGGATGACGTCGCCCGCCAGCCGCGGCACCCACCACTTGATCATCGCTCCCTCGGTCGTGTGCCGAAGGCCCTGGTCAGCCATCCACAGCGCCTTGTAACAGAGCAGGCGCGCCGCTTCCATGAGTGTGCTCGCCTCCACCAGCGGAAACGCCACGCCCTGGTTCACCGATATCGGACGGCCGAACAGCACTCGCTCCTTCGCGTATGCCACCGTCTCCTCAACCGATGCCGCTGCCGCCCCCAGGCAGATGAGCCCAATGATGGCCCGGTTCGTGTCGAGGATCCTGCCGATGTGCTCGAACCCCGACGCCTTCATCCCCACGCCGCTCAGCTGGTTCGATGCAGGTACCCGCACGTTCGTCAGCGTCAGCACGCCGCGCGGCGTCGCCCGGTTGCCCATGTCCGCGAACGGCTCGGAAATGGAAACCCCCGGCGAGTCCCGGGTCACGAGAAAGCCGCTCACTCCCTTCGCACCCTCCTCCACCGTGCCCGTCCGCGCGAACACCACGAAGTAGTCCGCGTTCAGGGTCGAGACGCTGTTCTTCTCACCATTGAGCACCCAGTCATCCCCGTCCCGGACCGCCGTGGTCCCGGCGTGCCCCGCGTCGGATCCCGTCTGTGCTTCAGTGATGGCCAGTGCCTGCAGCTTCTCACCGCGTGAAACCTGCTCCGCCAGCGGCGCCGGCAGCCCCATCCCTTCCATCGAACCGCCGGGCCCGGCCCAGAGCGGTAGCAGCGGGTACACGCAATTGAAGTCCGCTCGCGCTATCTCCTCCGCGAAGATCCCCCGCAGGACATTCGTCGGCCCAATCTCCCGGGCCCGCCCCGGCAGTCCCGATTCCAGGAGCCGCTGCATCTGTTCCAGGGGATACTGGCGGTCGTGGTCCCAGCTACGGCGCATGGGGCTGAGCACGCGCTCGGCGAACTCCCGGACCTCGGCCCGGAACATCTCCTCGTCCCGGGAAAAACCAAAATCAGGCATCGTCCCATCCTTTCTGCCGAAGACGCTTCAGGGCCACCGCACCGATGTCCCCGATTGCGCTGTAGGATAACCCACTCTCCGGATGGTGAAAGGAACGGTCCGCCCCATTGCAGCCGGGCCGGGCCGGCCATGTGCGCCGCTCGCTACAGCGCCTCCAGCCGTTCGCGGAGCCCCGCCACTTTCCTGCGAGTCTCGGCAAGCGTGTCTTCCATGCCTGCAATTACATGCCCCGGCGCCTTTGCGCGGAAAGTCTCGTTCGCGAGCTGCCTCTCGAGCCGCTCAATGTGTGCGGCCGCCTCACCGGCCTCCTTCTCCAGCCGTGCCCGCTCCTCGCTCGAATTCACCTCGGGCAGGGCCACAGCCACGTCGGTGTCGCCGATACGGGCGTAGGCATAGTCACCGGCCGGCAGGGAGGTGCCAGGCGCGACTACGTGCGGCTCCACGCGCGACGTGAAGGCCGTTGCCGCTGCCGTCTCCTCCATGGCTGGGGCGAAGGCGCTCGCCTGCAGATACACCCTGGGTCGCATCCCTGCGGGCACTTTCTTCTCGGCACGAATGTTGCGGATGGCGCGGTTCACCTCGATGACGTGCTCCATGGCGGCCTCCGCTCCCGGGTCATCCCAGTTGCCCCCGCTCTTCGGGAACCACGCGACCATGAGCGCGGTCGCCATCTCGTCGTCGATGTGTTCGCGAAGGGCCTGCCAGAGCTCCTCGGTGACGAACGGCATTATCGGGTGGAGCAGGCGGAGGCCGTGGTCCAGCACGTGGGCGAGAACAGAGAGGGGCCGGCCGTCTCCTTCGTTGAGCCGGACCTTGGTCATCTCGATGTACCAGTCGCAGAAATCGTTCCAGAGGAACTCCTCAATGACGCGGCCGGCTTCGTTGAGCTGGTAATCACGGAGGAGCTGGTGCACCTCGCTTTCCAATCGCTCCAGCCGGGAGAGGATCCAGCGGTCCTCGATAGCGAAGGAACGCCGGTCGAGCGGGTGGGGGCGCTTCACGCTCTGCGTACCGAGCTTCATGAGCACGTAGCGAGCGCTGTTCCAGAGCTTGTTGGCGAAGTTCCGCGCCGCCGCCATGCGCTCGTCCTGGTAGCGCTGGTCGGACCCCATCGCCGCCCCGGTCAGCACGGCAAAGCGAAAGGCGTCGGCCCCGTACTCCGCGGCCGCCACCAGCGGGTCGACCACGTTGCCCCGGGACTTCGTCATCTTCTCGTTGTTCGCATCGCGAATGAGGCCGTGAAAGAGCACCGTGCGGAAGGGCACCTCATTCTCGGGGCCCAGGTGCCGCATGTTGTAGAGGGCGAACATTATCATCCGGGCGCACCAGAAGAACATGATGTCGTAGCCCATCTGCATGTCGCTTGTGGGGTAGAAGTAGCGCAGGTCCGCCGTGTCGTCCGGCCAGCCAAGGTCGGCGTGCGGCGCCAGCCCGGAAGAGAACCAGGTGTCGAGCACGTCCTCGTCCTGGCGCAGTATTGCCGAGTCGCACTCGCCGCAGCGGTTGGGATCGTCGACGGCGACGGTCATGTGGCCATCCGGGCAGTACCAAACGGGGACCTGGTGTCCCCACCACAGCTGCCTGCTGATGCACCAGTCGCGGATGTTGTCCATCCAGTTCAGGTAAACCTTCTCGAAGCGCTGGGGAACGATTGCGACCCGCCCTTCGCGCACCACCTTTGCCGCTTCCCCGGCAAGCGATCGCCCCGGCTCGTACTCGCGGTGCACGTCGATCCACCACTGCTCGCTGGGGATGGGCTGCAGCACCGACTTGCAGCGGCTGCAGTGCCCCACGCTGTGGGTGTACTCCTCAATGTGGTCCAGGAATCCCTCGTCCTCCAGGTCACGCAGGATGGCCGCGCGCGCTTCTTCGTCCGTCATCCCGGCGTAAGGGCCCGCCTCATCGTTCATGCGCGCCTGCCGGTCCATCGCGATGATTACTTCCAGGTTGTGACGCTGTCCCATCTCCCAGTCGTTCGGGTCATGCCCGGGGGTAACCTTGACTGCCCCTGTTCCGAACTCGGTCTTCACCGCGTCATCGGCCACGATGGGGATTTCGCGCCCGATAATCGGCAGCAGGAGCATCCGGCCGATCTTCTCCTCGTAACGCTCATCCGCCGGGTTCACCGCCACTCCTGTGTCGGCCACCATCGTCTCGGGCCGCGTGGTGGCCACCACCACGTAGGCCGGCAGCGCCATTCCCCCTTCGCCGACGAGCGGGTAGCGCACGTAGTAGAGCTTCGCCGCGAGGTCGATGTAGTCGACCTCCAGGTCCGATAGTGCCGTCTCGCAGCGCGGACACCAGTTGATCATTCGCAGACCGCGATAGATGAGCCCATCGCGATAGAGGTTGACGAAGGTCGTCCGCACCGCCTTCACGATGCCGGGGTCGAGCGTGAAAACGTCGCGCGACCAGTCGGCGCTCGCGCCAAGCTTGCGATGCTGGTCGGCAATCCGGCTCCGGTACTTCCGCACCCACATCCAGACCCGCTCGACGAACGCTTCCCGGCCGAGGTCGTGCCGCGAGAGGCCCTCTTTGGCCAGCTCGCGCTCGATCACGTTCTGCGTGGCAATGCCCGCGTGGTCCTCGCCGGGGAGCCAGAGCGCGGGCTCACCCTGCATGCGGTGCCAGCGTACGAGGGCATCGGTGATCGCGTCCTCAAGCCCGTGCCCGAGGTGGAGCTCACCGGTCACGTTGGGCGGGGGCATGATGATCGTGTACGGCTTCTGCGACGGATCAATGCGTGGCTGGAAGTAGCCCCGCTCCTCCCAGAACTGGTAGATCCGCCCTTCCACCTTCGCCGGCTCGTAAGCAGGAGGTAGTTCCTTGCGAGCCGGTAGCGTGGTCATGGCCGTCCCTTGCTGGAGGTATGGTTCCGGCGGCTCAACCCCGCCGGGAATCCAGTGTACCAGCCCCTCCGGGTTGGACCGAACCCGCGCCACCCTACCCGGCCGCCCGCAGGAGCATCTGCCGGAAGCGCGGGCGCACCCCCGGTTGCGGCATTGCCTGTTGCCCGGACGCGACGCCAGCTGCATCCCCCCACGCGGGTGTGGCCCGGGGACAGAGCCGTCCGAGGGTCACCCGGACCACGTGCTCAGAAGCGGCCCTGGAATCGCACCGGTGCGATTCCAGGGCCGAAAGCGCGCGTCCTGCATCGTTGACCGGGTTGGCGAATCTCATGGTCAATCGCTGAGCATCGCCATCGCATTCGACCTCGATTCGGAGCCCACGGAAGGACTCATTTCGTGCATCGAGGATGCTATCCAGTCGTGCGAGCGCCTGCCCTAGCCGTGCCCGGGCAGCAGTGGCCGCCAACTCGCCGCCAAACCTGACCCGGATCGAGAGCGACCTTTCGGCAAACGGTGCGACGGGCGGCTCATCGCCGGGATCGCGCGCGTCGAGGGCTGAGTGACCTGCCTGCTCCCGGATGGCCGCCGCCAGGGCAGCCTGGCGCGTGCTCCCCGCGCCCACCCGGACGCTGACCCCTCCCCAGGCGCCTGCCAGGTGCCTCAGGCTGTGCGCAGCCGCAGTCTCGCTGGCGTAGACACCCCCGGGCGAGGTGAGGTCGATGAACAGGTGCGAGGCCCCTCCAACCTCGACAAGAGGCGTCGCCCGCAGCCGAATGATGGCAGCGATGCGCTCCAGCGCCGCGATCTCGGCCCCGGCATTGCCCGGCAGGAATACGCATGCGCGGTCGCGCCGGCGAGCCTCGCCCGCCACCATCCCCGGGAGGAGTCCGTGCTCGCGGGCCTTCGCCGAGACGGCCATCACCCGGCCGTCTGCTCCCGGTTCAGAAAGCAGGGCAACGCTCCGCCCGTGCAGGTGTGGCGATTGCCGGAGGGCCATTTCGATCCCCAGGCGCGGAAAATACAGGCAAAGCAGGCGCATTAAAGGCCTCCCAGGCGGGGGTCTACCGAGGATAGAACAAATGTGCTAATTCCGTCAAGACCCCGGGAAATGACCCTCGCTCAGTTCATCGTGAGCGTTGCCGGCTCGGTGACCAGGACCCAGTAGACCTGGAGCTTGAGCAGCCCGCCGAAGTCGTTCAGGTAACGGGAACGGCCGGGGAGGTGCGTGAGCCAGGCGCCGGTCGAGTTATCAAACCTCATCACCAGCTCAAACTTGCCATCGATGCTGGAAAGGGCGTCGTCCACCGGCAGGCTGGTGCCCGTGTAAACGATGTTGTTCCAGCCGGGCATCAGCTGAACTGTGCGCCCGGCCACCGGGTTCGGGTTCAGCGTCGCCACGTTCGCGGCCGAAGCGTCGATCCAGAGTGCCTCGTATCGCTGGATGGAGGGCCAGTTGTTCACATAGGCCGGGGCGCTGCGGGCGGCGACAAGGAATCCGCTGCCTCCTCCCTCACCGGGGCTGCCCGGGTTCCATCTCATTGCCGCCACCCAGTTGTTCGGCAGATACGAAAGCGCGTTGGGCAGAGGCCCGTCCGCATCGAGGTGGGCGATGTTGCTCCACGAATTGCCCAGGGGCTGAACAACGATGGCCCCCGGGTCGGGGGAGACCGTGCTGATGTCCTTGTTGATCACCGAGAGGTCGGCATTCAGACCGCCCCAGGTGAGGGTTGGCGTGGCCGGCGTCCCGCCGAAGTGCAGCTGAACCGTCTTGCCCGGGGCGCCGCACCCTGCCGATTCGGCTGTTGCCTTCACCCGCAGGACAAACCGGGTCACCGGCCCGAAGCCGAACGAAGTCGTGCTGCCGCACTCTGAGCCATCGACTGTGGCCCGCACCTCCGTGCCGGGCGGCAGGTCCTTCCAGTCGTGCATCGGTGTGCCCGTGACCGCCATTGGCATGCGCTCCAGCGCGGCGCCGATGTTGATAACCCCCGCCCCCGCCCAGTTCTGCCCGTGGCCCGCCGGTGGGGCGGGGGTAGCTGCGCTCGCGGCAATCTGCAGGAGCTCCGAATAGGAGAGGCCCGAATTGCGCGCCATCATCAGCACGAACATGCCCGTCACCAGCGGAGTCGAATAGCTCGTGCCCTTGTCGCGCCCGTAACTGCCAAGCGCCGTGCGCGTGGTGCTGGCAATGTTGAACCCCGGCGCTGCGAAGTCAATCGCCGGACCATAGGCGCTGAAGGATGCCCAGGTGTTGCCCACCGTGTTGTCCGTTGAGCCCACCGCCACCACGTTTGGGAACTGCGTGTAGGCGGCCGGGTACCCGGGCCCGGGCTGTGAAGGGTTCGAGCCGTGGTTCCCGGCCGCCGTCACAATCAGGATCCCCTGGTTCTGCGCCGCCTGGATCGCCTCCCGCAGGGCCGGGTTGTCGGCCTTCTGGTCCCCCGGTGCGCTCGCCAGGCTCAGGTTGATGATCTGCGCGCCCATCCGCTGCGCGTAGCGAATCCCCTCGGCGACGTTGAACATCTCCCCCGAAGGGAGCCCGCCGTGGGCCAGCGTCCCGCAGTCGAGCACCTTGATCGCCATGATCTTCACATCCCACGCCACGCCCGCGATGCCCTTGCCGTTGTTCCCCGCCGCGCCAATGATCCCCGATACCATCGTGCCGTGGCTGTGGCTCGTCGCGCCCGGCTTCCCGTGATCGTCGAGCACCGCACCAGTCCGTTCGCTCGATGTGTAGCCGCAATCGCGTTCCCGGTTCTTGTCCAGGTTGATGAAGCGACAGCCATAACGGTCGTCAATGCAGCCGTTCCCGTCATCGTCGATACCGTTGCTGTTGGCATCGGCCTGGTTCTCCCAGAGACGTCCGGCGAAGTCTTCGTGGGCCAGGTCGAGGCCCGTATCGAGCACGGCCACGGTGATCGTGCTCTTCCCGGTCGCCGTATTCCAGGCCGCCGGGACGCCGATCTGCCCCAGGTAGCTCGCCTGTTCCGGGCCGTAGTAGGGGTCGTCGGGGAGTGCCGTCGCGAAGACGGTCGCATCCGCCTGGGCCGAGACAACCCGCGGGTCGAGCCGCAGCAGCGCAGCGTATTCGTCAGCCGGCACGCCGGGCGGCACAGGAAGCGAACGGTACGCCCGGGAATGCGTCGCCTCGGAAGCATCCCCCGCTGCCAGTGCTTCACCTGGCCCGGGCCGGTACTCGACGATGACCCAACCGCTGCCAGCCTCGCGGGGACTATCAGCCAGCCCCGTGCCGGGGATTGCTGCGGCCGCGAGGAAGCAAAGCAGGAGTCCGGCCCATCGCTTCTGCAAGTTCCCTCCCGTTTGCGTGACCGCTCACCTCGGCAATCCGGGAACGGTTGTCCCGGCCGGAGTGGGTTCAGTTGCCTGGCGCGTACCCAGTGCCCGCTCGTCGATGATAACCGCGATGTCACGTGCTTTGTCTACGGTCATGAACGGTTGCGCCCCGTAAGTCTGGACACTGGCCAGCATGTTCCCGCGCCGGAACACGAACCGGTGATAGACGCCCACCAGGCTCGATGTGCCCACCGGCCCCTTGATCAGCTGCCAGCCCCCCGATTGGTTCGCCAGGCCCTTCGCGGGAGCGCTCTCAGACCCCGCCGTCGAATCGTATCGCGACCTGTAGTAGTCGAAGGCCGCCTTCGCACCAGCCTGGTCATGGAAAAGGTACACCTCGGCCGTCACGAAGTACCCGCCCTTGAGCACCCCGGCGAGGAGGCCGTCCGGTTCCAGCATGACCTGGTAGCCCTCGCCGAAGCCCCAGCCCGTCGCAAGCTCCTTCCCTTCGGTCGCTCCCGGAAAGAACGTGCTGGCCGCGTAGGTGTCGAGCCCCATTCCGTAGGTCTCGTTGGGCGCCACCTTGTAGGCGGCAGTGAGTTCCGCCTGCGCGGGCGCGTACTTCGCCGCCGGTCCGGAAAGCAGAGGCTCCGGGCCTCCTTCGACTCCCCCGGTGCTCGTTCCCGGCGCCGGGGTGGAGCTCCCCTGGGCGGCGAGCGTGGCCGCGTTCCGCGAAGTCGCGCTCGAGCCTCCGCCACAGGCAGTCACGACTAGCGCCGCGCCTGCTCCCGCGATGGTGGCCAGCGCTGCCCTTCGCCCAACGCGGCGCTCACCGCTCATTGGCCACTGGCTTTCGCGATGGGCGTCGGCTCGACCGCCTGCTTCTGGCCGAGCGCCTTCTGGTCGATGATCTCAGCCATCGTGCGCACCGTGTCGACCTTCATGAACCCCTCGGCCCCGCTCGTAAGTACCACGGCCACCAGGGTTCCCCGCCTGAACACCGTCTGGTGGTAGACGCGGCCCACGTTCGAGGTGCCCACATAGCCTTCAGTGAGCGTCCATGTGCTCGACTTGTTCCCCACTCCCTGCGATGGGATGAACTGCCCCCGGCCCGTGCTCCGCAGCTTGGACTCAAAGTTGTCGTAGGCCGCCTTCGCCCCGTTGGTCGACGAGAAGAGGTGAACCTCCACGTTCACGTAGAAGGCGCCGTTCAGTACCGCTGTATCCCGCCCTTCAGGGATTAGCCCCGTCTCGTAGCCTCCCAGGTAGCCCCACTGCTTGAGCGTTCTTTCGCCCTCGGCGGCGGAAGGGAAGATGCTCGTCTTCCCATAGCTGGCGGCATCCAGCACGTACGTGGCATCGAGGTCGGTCATGTACGCAGCGTTGCCCGTGGAAGGGTCAATCCCCATGTCGTCGACGCTGATGGCGAAGCGGCTCGCGGGCATGGTCAGCTGAGGTTCTGGCCGGGTGTCTCCCGTAGATGCGCCACTTCCCGGGGTGGACTGGCTGCCGCCCTCGTCCGGGGGAGTGGCCGCGTCGTCGTCACCACAGGCAGCGGCGATCAGGGTGATGAGCGTGCAGGCGCAAAGGGCCAGCGCAAGCCTGCGAACCATGTCTGCTCCGGGGTTCTTGGTGGCCTGAGTGTACGGTTGTACCCGGTTTGGAGCGAGGAAAGGAGAGGACAAACCCTGCCGCCCGGTAAAGATGCGCGCGCCTTCGGCAGCAGCCAGAATGTTCGCAGCCATGCCCCGCCCCAAGCCCAATTCAACCCCCGATGACCTCGCCTTTGGCATCAACGCCTGCGCCATGGCGCTGGAATACGGCGCGGCCCGTTCCCTCATGTTCCTGCGCGACACCCGCAACCCGCGCGTCCTCGCACTGGCGGATCGCGCCCGCCATGCCGGCCTCTCCGTCAGCGAGGTCGACGAGCACCGCCTCGACGAGCTCACGGCCTCCGGCGTGCACCAGGGGGTGCTCGTGCGCCTCAAGCAGTTCGACCCGGTGGATATCGGCGCCGCCACCAGCGACCTCTCGCGGGCGTCGCTCGTGGTCCTTCTCGATAGCGTCACCGACCCGCAGAATGTGGGCGCCGTGCTTCGAACGGCCGTCGCCGCAGGCGTCCAGGCAATCGTCCTGCCCCTCAGGCGCGGGGCGACCCTGGGCCCCGGGGTACACCGGGCCAGTGCCGGGTTCAGCTTCATCGCCCCGGTGGCGGCCCCTTCCAACCTCGCCCAGGCCGTCCGCAATCTCAAGGACTCGGGCTACTGGGTCGTGGCCGCTTCTGCCGGGGAAGGAGCGCAATCGGCCACCGCCTTCGACTGGCCGAAGCGCACCGCCCTCATTCTCGGCAGCGAGGGTGAAGGCGTCGGCCGCCTTCTGCTTGACCTGAGCGACTTCCGGGTGGCCCTGCCCATGGACCCCCGGGTGGAGTCGCTCAACGTTGGCGTCGCCTTCGGGGCGCTCGCCTACCTCTGGAAGCGCCAGTGGGGTGACGCAGGCTGATCGGCCGCCTGGACGGGCCCTATTGGTCCTGCCTTGCGTTGGCCCGGTGCGTGTACCATCGGCCCGTGGAGCCGGCGATCCTTACCGAAGGCCTCAGCAAGTCGTACGGGGACACCATCGCCCTCGGTGGGCTCGACCTCCGCGTCGAGCGAGGCGAGATCTTCGGCTTTCTTGGGCCCAACGGCGCCGGCAAGAGCACGACCATCAGGCTGCTTCTCGACCTGATCCGGCCCACTGCGGGCCGGGCACTTGTGCTTGGCATGGACTGCCAGCGCCAATCGGTGGCCGTTCGCGCCCGCACCGGCTACCTCCCCGGTGACCTGCGCCTCTACCCTGCCCTCCGCGGTCGCGAAATGGTCGACCTCATGGCCGGGCTGCGCAAGGCGCCGGTCGACCGCCGGTTCGTCCTGGGCCTCGCCGAAAAGCTGGGGCTGGACCTCGAGAAGCCAGCCGGCAGCCTCTCCAAGGGCAACCGCCAGAAACTCGGAATCGTGCTCGCTCTTGTGGGACGCCCGCCCATGCTCCTTCTCGACGAACCCACCTCGGGCCTCGACCCGATCGTCCAGCACACCGTCTGGGGAATCCTCCGCGAAGAGGCGCAGCGGGGAACGGCCGTCTTCTTCTCGTCGCATGTCATGAGCGAGGTGGACCAGGTCTGCGAGCGCGTTGGAATCCTGCGTGCAGGGCGGCTCGTCGCCGTCGAGCCCGTCGCAGGTTTGAAGGCGCGCCAGGTCCTGCATGTCGAGGTCAGCTTCGCCGATGCCACGCCGCCGCCGGATGCCTTCAACCTGCCGGGAGTGCGCGAAATCCGGCGCGAACGTTTGGTGGCCGAGTTCGAAGTAGCCGGCGAGATCGATGGCCTTCTGAAGGCGCTCGCGCCCTTTCACGTCGTCGACCTGCGCACTCAGCAGCCGGCACTCGATGAGATCCTGCTCGGCTACTACCAGGAGGCCACCCGGTGACGCGCTTCGGCTTGCTCCGCAAGACCCTCCGAGAGGTGCGCACCTCGGTCATCGCCGTTGCCCTGGTGATGTCGCTCATGGCGGCCTTCGTGATCGTCCTGTATCCCCAGTTCGAAGATTCGCTGGCCGGCTTCGACGAGATGGGGTTCTACGAAGGCTTCCTGGGTGAAGCAGGCACCTTCGCCTCGCCCGAAGGCTTCCTCTCCGCCGAGTTCTTCTCGTGGATCCCCCTGCTGCTCATCACCGTGGCCATCATCGGCGGGACGGGCACGCTCGCGGGAGAGGAAGCCGCCGGGACGCTTGACCTTCTCCTGGCCCAGCCCATCACCCGGCGCCGGCTCGTTCTCGAAAAGGCAGCGGGGCTCTCCCTCGCCCTCCTCATGGCGGCACTCCTTTCGCTCCCGGGGTTCGTCCTGGGCAAGCTCCTCGTCGACTTCGATATCGGCTATCTCCGCATCCTTGAGGCAGTCCTCAACATGATGCCGGTCACGCTGCTCTATCTCGCGCTGGCGCTCTGGGGCAGTGCTGCCCTGCCGGGGCGCGGCGCCGCGGCCGTCGTCTGTATCGGAGCAGTCGTCGCGGCATACTTCCTCAACACCGTTGGCGCCGTCGTCGAAGTCCTCGAAGTGCCCCGCAAGCTCTCGCCCTTCTACTGGGCCGATGGTTCCCACGTCATGCTGCACGGCTTCGACCTGCTGCGTGCCGGTGGGTTGCTGGCCGTGGCCGCTGCCCTGCTTGTCATGGCAGTGCTTAGCTTCGAACGGCGCGATATTGCCAGCGGCGGTCGCGGGATCTCGCTAAGGAGGTTCCTCCACCGGCAGGCTCCGACTCCGGCTCCCGCTAATCCCGGCGCGGACTAACCCGGCCCGGGCTCACCAGGGGCGCTTCCATTTCCCCCAGTCGAACGGGGCGATGCCATCGTCCGTCAGCTGCCAGATCGTCGCCTCCGCCTTCCCGCCACTCACTTCGAGGAATCCGATTGTGCCCAGCTGGGTCTCAAGATTGTGGGGGTAGGTCGGCGACCCGGGATTCACGCAGAGCGTCCCGTTCAGCTGGTCAATCGCCTCAACGTGGGTATCACCGTAGATGAGCACATCGAGATCGGTTGTGCCGAAGTACCGCTTCAGCGCCCGCTCCAGCGTCAGGTTCGGCGGGTACTCCGGAATGGGGACGTCGTGCGTCATCCCGACCCGAACGCCATCGAACTCCAGGACCCAGGCCTCCCGCAGGCGGCTGTCAAAGGGCTGAATTGGGCGCCCGCCTGAGCCGTCATCACCGTTGCCGCGGGCAGCATAGGTCGGCGCGATATCGTGCAGCTGGTCGATGACGACGAGGTCGTGGATGTCCCCCGCATGGAGGATGGCATCGACCCCGCGGAAAGCGTCGAATACCTGCGGCCAGAGCTCGGACCGCGCCTCGGGTATGTGCGTATCGGATATCAGGCCAATGAGCATCGCTACCAGCGTACAGCCTCGCCCTCAGCGGGTCTTAAGCAGGAGCCTCCCGCCCGTGTCGCGTACCTCAATCCGGATGATCGCGTCGCCCGCTGCGTGTTGGAACACGGCGCGAACATCCTGCACCGTCGCCCCATCCGGCCGGGAGGCCACCTCGTGCCCGTCCACAAACACGCGAGCCTCGCCGTCATGTTCGAACGCAAAGGCGTGCCGCCCATCGAGGGCAAGGGAAACGGTCCCCTCCGCCACGATCTTCCAGGCGTCGTCGCGCACATCGGGGAATGGCGGACCTTCGTACTCGAAGTCCAGGGTGTTGAAGGCGTAACGCGCATCAATAGTCTCGCTGCCCGCCGGGCTGATCGATACGAACATCACCACCCAGGTCGATGGCGGCGGAGCCTCTGCGATGGGCATCTCTGTCGGGCCGGCGGTGGCCGTCGGCGTAGCCGTCGGAGGTGGTTCACCTAGTGATATCGTCGGGTGGCCGCCCCCGGAGGAGCCTTTCGATGGGTCCAGGAAGTTGAACGCGATTGCCAGCGCAACGAGCACGAGCGCCACGGGAACCAGGTCGCGAATGCCGGGTCTCACAGTCTCGATTGAACCACAGAGCGCCAGAAAGGAGCAGCGCGCGCCCGCCGGCGCCAGTTCAGGCCTCCAGTCCGATTCTCCTCAGCCGAAGGTAGGCGAGTCGCCATGTGGTGGCCAATCCCCCGGCTACGGCAATGGCCACAAGCGCCCAGTAGCACTGGCCACTGAAAGCGCCCACCGCCGCAATTGCCCAGCGCGTTTCCTGTGCCTCCAGGAACGAGACCGGGGCGGGGCTCCCCCCGCCCTGACCAAGTGAGGCTCCAATCCTGGCCGCCGCGTAGGCGACGGTAAGGGAGGCTGCGAGTGCCAGCCCCCCGATCACCTCCGGGCGGGGCCAGTCCTCGAAGCGCACAGCATGGACGGTCATTCCTGCCAGGATCGCCGCTTCCGCATAGCGACCCGCCACTGCCTGCAGGACATTCCCAAAGGGAGTGCCCGGCTTTCCCTGGCGAGCAAGCTCCCCGGGCAGTGCGGCCAGCAGCGTTGTCATGGCAATCGCTGCCCCGCCCGCTGCCACGCGCCCGTCCGCCAGCGCTAAGCCCGCCCCGCAGGCGAACACGGCGAGAAGCACCGTCACAACGCCCGGCGGCGCGGGCGTCCCGGCAAGGGCCCGGGCGGCAGGCCTGAGTACAAACCGCGCGAAAGGCGCCTCGCTCACTGGCGAGCCTTCCCTGGCAGTGCGCGTACAGGGCCGGGAGTCACTTCCGTCATGGTACGGATCCCCGTGTGTTGGCGCTCGTCCGGCCCTTCCGCCGTTCCTCCTGATCGGTCACGCTTACGCGGTGACGACTTCGCCCCACCAACCCGGACTCCCTGCAGCTACCGCTCCCGATGCGACGATGCGTGGCCTGACGAGCGCCCAGGTCCAGGTGAAGACCGCCGCCGGGCTGGTCAATGTCGATACCACAAGGAAGCGCACCGACGGCGACGTCATTCGTTCGAACACCATCACGTTCTTCAACATCGTGCTTGGGTCGCTCATCCTTGCGCTCTTTGCCGTGGGCATCGCCGAACGGAAGCTGAGCTACTTCCAGGATGGCCTGTTCGTCGGCCTGGTCGTGGCCGCCAACGTGGCCGTGGCCACCTTCCAGGAGCTGCGCGCCATCCACGCCCTGCGTGAGCTGGTGGCACTCACCGCCCCGCGGGCTCTCGTTGTGCGCGACGGGGTGGAAGCGCCCATCCTCGCCGAGCACGTTGTCCAGGGCGACCTGCTCCATCTCAAGCAGGGCGACCAGGTCGTTGCCGATGGCAGGGTTGTCGCCAGGGAAGCCGAGGTTGACGAGTCCCTCCTCACGGGCGAATCCGATTCCGTGCGCAAGAATCCCGGCGATGAGCTCCGATCGGGCAGCTTCTGCACTGCCGGGGATTGCTACTACACAGCCGAACACGTCGGCGCCGATGCCTACGCCATGCGCCTCACCGGTGAGGCTCGCCAGGTAGTTCACCGGCAATCGCCCCTGCAACTGCGTTTCAAGCGCCTGCTGAGGGTCCTTCTCACTGCGACTGGCGCCCTCGGCGTAGCCCTGATGATCTCCTACAACGTCGAGAGCAAGGGCCTTGGCGAATCGCTGAGAAGCACCACTGCAACCCTCACCACCGTCGTTCCTGAAGGCCTGCTGCTGGGACTCACGGTCGCCTTTTCCGTCGGCGCGCTCCGCGTCTCCCGGGCTGGCGCCATCGTGCAGGACATCAATGCCGTCGAAGCGCTGAACTACATCGATGTCATCTGTCTCGACAAGACCGGCACAATCACCGCCAATCGCCTCACCCTCGACAACGTGACCTGGGCTCCCGGCGAGGCGGCCCTTCGCCCCTGGCTCGCGGCCTTTGTAGCCGCCAGCCAGGGCGAAAGCAAGACCTCCGGAGCGCTCGCCGGGGCGCTCACTGCTGAGAGCAACGGGGCCCGTCCCGATGGCGGCGTTCCCTTCAACTCTGAAAGGCGTTGGAGCGCGCAACGCCTGGTCCTCGGACGGGAGCGGCGCATCTTCATCCTCGGCGCCCCCGAAACGGTGCTTCCCCTCTGCGATGGTGGCGAGGAGCTGCGCGCCGCCTACGACGATGCCGCCGAGCGCGGCCTCCGTGGCGTTCTCTTCGCCGAGAGCGACCGCATGCCCGACTTCGGCGTGGCCCTCACCGGGCTAAAGCCACTCGCCCTCATCACCCTCGCCGACGTCCTTCGGCCGGAGGTCAGGGCAGCCTTCGCGACCATGGACAGGCTCGGCATCGAACCCAAGCTCATCAGCGGCGATAACCCGCACACCGTGGCCGCCCTCCTCAAGCAACTTGGCATCGAGATGAAGGGCGGCGCCGTCTCCGGCGCGCAGCTGGCGGGGCTCGATGAGCCGGCCTTCAGCGAAACCGTCCACGAGAACTCCGTTTTCGGCCGCATCGCTCCCGCGCAGAAGGCGGAGATAGTGCGCGCACTCAAGGCGCGGGGGCACTTCGTCGCCATGGTCGGCGACGGCGCCAACGACGTTCAGGCCCTGCGCGCCGCCGACGTCGCCGTTGCCATGGAGTCGGGTACCGGCACGGCACGCGCGGTCGCCGGCATCGTCCTCATGCGCGATTCCTTCGAAGCATTCATACGAGGCACGAAAGAGGCTACCGCCGTCCTTGGCAACTCCGCCCGGCTGAGCAAGCTCTTCATCGCCAAGAGCCTCTACGCCTACCTGCTGATCGTGGCCACCAACATGCTCGGCCTGAACTTCCCCTTCCTTCCGAGACACGGCTCCCTCACATCGCTGCTCACGCTCGGCATCCCGGCCGTGTTCATCTCAATCAGCGTTCCCCCACCCGACGCAGGCCGTGACTTCAACCGCAATGTGCTTCGCTTCGCCATCCCCGCCTCCCTGGCACTGGCAAGCGCGGCGATCATCGTTCACCTTCTCGTCGAGGGACTGATGGGCGAAGACGTCGAGCGCGCCCGGACGCTCGTCTCCCTGACAATCGGCATCACCGCGCTCTGCTTCATGGTCGAAGTGCTCGGCTTCGAAGGCGCCTCGTGGCGTAGCCTCACGAGGCCGGTGCTCACGACGGTGCTGGGCACCCTTCTCGTTGGCGGCTTCCTCCTGACCATCTACACCCCCTTCCTTCGCAGCTTTTTCGACTTCGTCGAGGTGCGCCCCGGCGACTGGGTGATCGTCGGCCTGGCCGTGCTGGGCGCACTCGCCGGCCAGTACGTGATAAGCCGCTACTGGCAGCAGATCATCGATGTCCTTATCGCCCGCCCAGGCGAAACGGAGTCTCTCCGGGGCCGCGCCGGCTAGCCTGCCCGGCCCGGGCGCGCGTGCGCGTTGCGTTCTCCACCTTCCCCGGCTCCCCGCTGCTCCAGCACCTCCAGGACCCAGTCGAGCCAGGCGATGTTCTCCTGTTCGAAGATGAGCCCGCGCTTGAGCGCCAGGTACGGGCCCACGCGCCGGGCCGTGCGGAAGTACTCCTCTTCTGCGCGCCCCTTCAGGAAACCCCGTTGCACGTCCAGGTAATGCTCGAGCTTGGCGCGCGCATGCTCACGGCGGGCCATGAAGCCCGGCAGGAGGCGCGAAGCCTCCACCAGGTCGGCCGCG
>JAANMX010000720.1_pt1 | contig 41611 bp, 36 predicted proteins | sample 7279681 | NCBI WGS metagenome assembly JAANMX01 (sample SAMN14094542, study PRJNA606508) | bioreactor metagenome | isolation source: A lab-scale SPAN reactor treating ammonium-rich wastewater day 351 | place: Ireland: Galway | collected 2018-01-01
AGAGAGAGAGAGAGAGAAGCATGCGCTGGGTTCACTCTCAAAGGTGCCATTCGCAATGTGCAACAACCATCCGGTGAGTAAGGTAACTTCGGATCAGAGGGGAGTCAAGAATAAAAAAGAAACATTTTCTCAATTAAGGCGATAGCAGAAAATGACTTCGTTTTCGGCGGAGGCAAGCGGCATGGCCGGGAGTGCATTGTACGACGGAGTTCGCAGGGGGCTAACGCCCCCGCTCGCCGGCTCGGGGCGCTGACGCAACCCCGCTCTTGTGTAGATCGCAACCCCGTTCGCTATGCAGTTGCATGTTGCGCGCGAGTCGGGGCGTGGGCTGGTTCTTGAAGTTGCCTCTTGGCACTTTCGCATCATTGGGGTATAGTAACCACCATGGTGAACTTGTTTCGCGTTTGGGTTTGCTTCGTGGCATTGCTTGCCGGTTTGGCTTGGCCTGCGGCGCAGGTCAGCGCCTGTCCGGGGTGCCGCGACGCCTTGGCCACCTCTAAAAATGGTTCGACCACGCCCTGGGACAGCGCCCAGGATGCGGAAGGTTTGGCCTATTCCAAGAGCGTCCTGTTCATGTTGGCCATGCCCTTCCTGCTTGTCAGCGGGTTTGGCTTCGCCTTCTACCGCATGGCGCGAACTGCGGCCATGGCCCAAGCGGCGCCCGCCCCTCAACCCCGCGCCGTCCCCGTCCCACCTTCGGAGCTTGGCCTGTCGTGAAGGTGAGGCCCGCCGTCGTCGCCGATGTCCCGGCCATTCATGACCTCATCAAGCACCATGCCGAACGGCAGAAAATGATTCTGCGCGGCAAGGATGAGTTGTACGCCACGCTGCGCGAATACATGGTGGCGGAGGCACAGGGCAAGATCGTCGGCTGCGCGAGTGTGCATCTTTTTTGGTCCGACCTGGCGGAGCTGAAGGGGCTGGCGGTCGATCCCACCTATGAACGGCGCGGCGTGGGGCGGGCCTTGTGCGACGCCTGTCACGCGGACCTCAAGCGGCTGGGCGTGCCGCGCGTGTTCGCCCTGAGCAGTTCCGGCGGCTTCTTCGAGAAGATCGGCTACCGCCGCGTGCCCAAGGAATCGCTGCCCCTGTTCATTTGGGGTGAGTGCACGCGCTGCCCCTCGTTCCCCATTTGCAACGAGGAAGCCTACGTCCTCGATTTGGCCGATTCCCCAGCCATCCCCTCTTAGACCGCTCTATGTGCTTCAAAGGACGCTGCTAGGATCGACGTCGATGGTGACGTCGACATTGGCGGGCGGCGGCGCGGGCATGATGGCCCGCCGGATCAAATCATGGAGGCGGCTGGCCAGCGGGCTGAGCAACTGCAGATGCCAGCGATAATACCCTTCCAGCTTCTTGAGCGGCGCTTCGGCCGGCCCCAATAGTTTGACCTCGGGGGTCAGCTCGCGGCGCACCCCATCGGCCAGCGACGCGGCGAAGTTCTGCACGGCAAGTTCGCTTCGGCTGCGGAGGATCACGCGCGCCATCCGCCGCCAGGGCGGGAAGCCATGCTGCTGCCGATGACGCAGCTCCCAGCGGGCAAACTGTTCGAAGTCGTGCTGCGCCGCCAGGCGGATACAGGGATGATCGGGACAGAAGGTTTGCACCATAACTTGCCCCAGGCGATCGCCGCGACCGCTGCGGCCGGCGACCTGGGCCAGCAATTGGAACGTCCGCTCGGATGAGCGAAAGTCGGGGAAGTGGAGGATCGTGTCCGCTTGGACCACACCGACGAGGGTCACGCCGGGGAAGTCCAGCCCCTTGGCGATCATCTGCGTGCCGAAGAGGATGCGAATGTCGCCGCGCTGAAAGGCGGCCAGCACCCGCGCATGACTGCCCGCGCCCTTGCGCATGGTGTCGCTGTCCATTCGCTCCTTGGGCACGTCGGGGAATTTGTGCTGCAATTCGGCCTCGAGCTTTTCCGTTCCCAGCCCCAGATAGCGCAGCCGCGCTTGCTGACACTCCGGGCACATCGCGGGAGGCTGTTTCTGATAGCCACAGTGGTGGCAAACCAGTCTGCCGGGAAGGTTCACGCCATCCGCGGGCGCCTCCTCGGCCAAGGCCAGGTCGCGGGCCGAGCGATGATAAGTCATGGAGACGTCGCAAAAGCGGCATTTCTCCACGTGGCCGCAGCGTTGGCAGAACAGGTAGGTATCAAACCCGCGGCGATTGAGCAGCAGGATGATCTGACCCTCTTGAGCCAAGGTTTCGCGCATGGCCTGCTCCAAGGTCCCGCTGATGGCGAAGTAGCGGCTGCGCGACCGCGGCTCGTGCCGCAAGTCAATCAGTTGCACGGGGGGCAGCGGCCGGTCGCCGACCCGCTTGCTCAAATGCAACAGTTTATATTGCTGCCTCTGGACGTTGTTCCAGCTTTCCAGAGAAGGCGTGGCGGAGCCAAGGACCACGGGAATCCGCAGGGATTGCGCCCGCCGCACGGCCACGTCCCGAGCGTTGTAGCGCGGTGTGGATTCCTGTTTGAAGCTGGTCTCATGCTCTTCATCGACGACGATCAGCCCGAGCCGCTTGGTGGGGGCGAAGATCGCGCTGCGGGCGCCGATGACCACTTGCGCCTGGCCCGAGGCGATCCGCCGCCACTGCGCCCCCCGCTCGGCCGCGCTGAGGTGGCTGTGCAGGACGGCGACCTTCTCGAACCTGGAGGAAAAGCGTTGGATGGTCTGCGGCGTCAGACTGATCTCCGGCACCAGCACCAGGGCCTCCTGGCCGCGATCGACGACGGCCCGAATGGTCTGGAGATAGACTTCGGTCTTGCCGCTGCCGGTCACCCCCCAAAGCAGGTAGGTATGAAAGCCGCCCTCGTGGATGTTGGCCTTGAGTGTATCGACAATGGTCTGTTGTTCCTCGTTGAGGGCGAGCGGCGCTTCCATGCCGCCAGGCGGCTGCGTTGGCTCCTCGATCTCGCGTTCCCGGCGGACCATCTGGCGCACGGCGTAACCATGGCGAACCAAGGCCCAGACGACCGGCAACCCGCAACCAGCCAGTTCGGCCAATTGACTGGCCTCGACGGGCCGGTGATAGGTCCGGAGCAGGTCAAGCACCTTGGTTTGCTTGCGGCTGAGCCGCGCGGGAACGGGGGGAAGGTCTTCCTCGGGGATGGCGGCGACAAAAGGACGAAGCTGCGTCCCCGCGCCGGTTTTCACCCCCGCGGGCAAGGCGGCGTCCAACACCTGCCCCCAGCCGCACAGGTAGTAATCCGCCAGCCATTGGGTGAGCTGCAGCAACTCGGTGGTGAGCAGCGGCACTTCATCGATGATCTCAAGGATGGGCTTCACCCGCTGCACGGGCACGTGCCGCGTCAGGCCGATGCAGTAACCGAGAGTGGGTTGATTCCCGCGCCCCAAAGGAACGCGGACCCGCTGCCCGATCTGGATGCGGTCGAGCCACTCGGCGGGAATGGCATAGGAATAGGACTGGGAGAGCGGACGGTTAAAGACGACCTGAGCGAATAATCCCTCTGGCGTTTGCGGCTCTGCGGTGAACCATTCCGGTTGTCGGGTGGTCAATGCTCCATCTCCTCGCCCGAACCTGGCCTTTTCTCCATTATAGACAGGGTCGATGCGATGCGGATGGTTGTCCTTGCCCAATTCAATCTGGCTGCCATGGAACCCGGGTCAGCGAACGCACTGCTTCGACTGCTTCATGGATTCCAAGGCTTGCAGAATATCAGGGGCCATGTTGAGTGGATGGCCGATAAACTGTCGAACCCATTTACAAAAACCGCCATTGAGGTAGACGCCGGCTTCGATGCCTGGCCCGCCTGGCAGATCCAGGATCGTGACTTGTTTCTCCTCCCAATCCATGTTGAAACCGCTGATCAGGCTCTTGCCCCAGGTCAAGGCGTCATCCGCATGCCTGGCACAAAAGGCGAGGAAGTCCGCAAGTTTGACGATGTGGCCCGCTTCCTATACGCAGCTTGGCTACTTGGCGCGATTTACCGGCGATTTCGATAACGCTTTGATTTGGAATCGCAAGGCGCTTGCCTTTCAGGAGCGCATCGTCCAGCAGCGCCCCGCTGATCCGCAAACGCAACGCGAACTGGCCCAAAAGCACGTGGCCATGGGGCAGACGTGCCTCGCCCGCGGCGTCTTGGCGGAAGCCCAAACCCATTTCGAGTTTGGTCAAAAGGAGCTTCAAGGACTGCTCGACGCCGACGCACAGCCCAAGGCCGTTTTGTCGGACCTCAGTTTTTGCACGATGCAATTGGCGTTGTTAGCGGAAATGCGGAGCGATGCCGCCGCGGCGAGCACGGTAAGGCGGCGGCATGGCTCCAACGCCTTTCATCATGGGAGAGCAAGGAGTGGCAGCATCATTATTATGCGGCGCTCGCCTATGGCTTGAGTGCTCGCCATGCCCCGACGCCGGAACAACGCGAATCCTATCGGGTCCAAGCACAAGCCGCGCTCCAGGAAGCCATCCGCTTGAATGCGACCGTGGCCGAGGCCGCCGCCTTTGAACCGGACTTGGACGAACTTCGCCGCCAGTGACCGGTTCTCCTGGACCAGATTCATCATGGGGCTAGCCAATGAAAAACCCCACTCCGGAGGGAATGGGGCAGCACGCCAGACAAACAAACCTGCAAGCTCACTCGCCGGAGAGGCTCTCCGCCAGTTTGCCAAGGGCTTCGCTTTCGATCTGGCGAACACGCTCGCGGGTCAATCCCAGGGCTTCGCCGATTTCCTTCAGCGTCTTGGGTTCCTCGGCATCGAGGCCAAAGCGCATGCGGAGAATCGTGGCTTCGCGCTTGTCCATCTTCTCGAGCAACTGCAAGACGTGCGTCAAATCGTCGGCTTCGACCATTTCGTTGTCCGGCGTCTTGGTGCGCTCGTCCGTCAACATCTCTCCCAGCGACCAGCCATCTTCCGTCTGTTCCGATTGCGGCGTGGAATTATAAACCCGGATCGCCTTCTTGATGATGTTCAATTTCTTTTTCGGCAGATCGAGGAGGCGGGCCACTTCTTCCTGGCTGGGGGGCCGGCCGAGTTCGTCCTGAAGCTGGGAGGTCGCCCGCCGCCATTTGGCCAGGAGTTCGACCATGTAGGCGGGGATCCGGATGGTCTTGGCCGTATTGACCAAGGCCCGCTTGATCGATTGCTTGATCCAGTAACTGGCATAAGTGCTGAAGCGGGTGTTCATGTTGGGGTCAAATCCCTCCACGGCCCGGAGCAGCCCCAGATTGCCTTCTTCGATGAGATCCTGCAGAGAGAGACCCTTGCCCGTGTAGTTGCGGGCAATGTTGACGACCAACCGCAGGTTGGCCCGAACCATTTGATCCCGGGCCGCGCCATCCCCCACGGCGATGCGGCGGGCCAGGTCTTTTTCTTGTTGGGCGGTCAACAACGCCGTCTCATTGATTTCACGCAAATAGGTTTCCAACGGCGATTGCACCCCTTCGGAGCGCGTCCGCTTGGGCCGCAGATCCGATAGTTCAAGGAGATTCATGGAATCGCTGTCGACTTCCCAGTTGCGCGGCATATGTGTCCATCCCTCGTCGCTGGCGGCCCGTCTTGGCGTCAATGCCTCACGTCGAATGAAATCACCGGCAGACCATCATAATGCATAAACATGAGGCTAAGTTAAAGAGGCTATCGACGCTTGGGCATCTTGGCCTTCATCTTTCACCGTCTTGCCTTGACGTTCAAGTTAGCGACGTCGTGTCACCATGGGTGCAGAGCATATCGTCCTTCTTTGCCGAGTAAATCGTCTATTCCCATCCGTCGGCAGGACCGTCATGGTCTGACCTGGATGGTTTCAGTATACCCGGAACCGCACGGCATGAAATAATAAAAATGCCGCTCCAGCGTAATTCCATCAGGATGAATCCTTGGCCGCGCATATCTTGCTTCGTTCCGTGCGGCATCTTCCAAGGAAAAGGCTCGCCGCGGCCATGCCGCGGCGAGGCTTAATTAATCCGCTATATGACCCGCTTCTAGGAAGCCGATTCATCCGGCGTAGTCTCTTCCTTGACCGGTTCAGGCATGGAAAAGAGCGGGCCGCTGCCCGAGCCCATGCCGCCCTTCAGTTCCCGCTTGGTTGACGTCTCTTCGGCAGCCGCTTCCTCACTCACCGGTTCCACGCCTTCTTCCGCTTCTTGCCCCGCCCGTTTGCGGCTCAAGCCGATCTTCCGCTCGGCCGGGTCAACGCGCAGTACTTTGACTTCGATGCTGTCGCCGACCTTGACGACTTCCTCGGGATTCTCGACCTTATGATCGGCCAATTCAGAGATATGCAGCAACCCTTCGAGTCCGGCTTCCAATTCCACGAACACGCCAAAGTTCGTGATCTTGGTGACTTTGCCGTTGACCACTTGGTTGGGGTGGTAGCGTGCAGGAATGTCCGTCTCCCAGGGATCGCTGGCCAACTGCTTGAGTCCAAGAGCGATGCGTTTGCGTTCTTGGTCCACGCTCAGGACCACGCACGTCACTTCTTGCCCCTTTTGCAGGACTTCATTCGGATGGGTGACCTTGCGCACCCAGCTCATGTCGCTGACGTGGAGCAAGCCGTCGATGCCTTCCTCGATTTCGATGAAGGCGCCATAATTGGTGAGATTGCGGACCACGCCCTTGACCACGGTGTTGGGCGGATATTTCTCGGCGACCTTTTCCCAGGGATTGCTCTGGCATTGCTTCATGCCCAGGGAAATCTCCTGCTTGTCCTTGTTGATGTTGAGGACCTGAACCTCGATCTTGTCGCCGATCTGCACGAGTTCGTTGGGGTGGTTGATGCGCTTGGTCCACGACATTTCGCTGATGTGGACCAGGCCTTCGATGCCCGGTTCGAGCTTGACGAAAGCGCCATAGGTCATGATGTTGACGACTTCGCCGGTATGGCGGCTGCCTGGCGGGTACTTCTTTTCGACGTCCACCCATGGACTGGGGGACTTCTGCTTCAGCCCCACCGCGATGCGCTCCTTGTCCTTGTCCACATTGATGATGTAGACTTCCAACTCCTGATCGATGTGCACCATGTCGCTCGGATGCTGCACGCGGCCCCAGCTCATGTCGGTGATGTGCAAAAGGCCGTCGATGCCGCCCAAATCGACAAAGGCGCCGAAATCGGCGATGTTCTTGACCACGCCCTTGCGGACTTGCCCCTGCTCGATCTCGGCCAACAGGTTCTTCTTTTTCTCTTCCCGTTCGTCCTCGATCAGCTTGCGGCGGCTGACCACGATGTTGCGCCGGGCCTCGTCGATCTTCAGAATTTTGCAGCGTACTTCCTTGCCGATGTACTCGGCAATGTCGCTGGGCCGGCGAATGTCCACCTGGCTGGCCGGCAGAAACACATTGACGCCGATGTTCACCAGCAGGCCGCCCTTGATCTTGCGCGTCACCAGCCCGTTGACGACGTCCCCTTCGTGGTGCAGCTTGATGATGCGCTCCCACTCTTCTTGCCGGCGCGCCTTCTTGTAGCTCAGGACGAGCAGCCCCGCTTCGTCATCCACGGACTCCAGCAAGACGCGAACTTCCTCGCCGATTTGCGGCGGAACGATCTTATCCGTGCCTTCGTCTCGCCATTCATCCAGCCCGATGATCCCTTCGCTTTTATAGCCAATGTCAACGACCACATTGTCATCATGGATTTCGCGGATCTTGCCCACGACGATCTTGTTCGCGTCAAAATCTTGATCTTGGACCACGATCGCTTCGTGCAAGGCTTCCTCGGCCGAGGCGCCAAAGGATTGCTGAAACGCTGCCTCCACCTCGGCATCGGTCACGTCAAAATCACGAAGTAAGTTACGATTTACCATGGAATCTAAAAGCCCTTTCGCGAATTCCACCGCCAAACGTTGGGGCTCGAAGGAGCCGACTTGATCGTTTGGCCAACAGTCGCAAAGAAAACAGACAACCCCCGGCCACGTGACGCCACGTGATCCACCGTTGGCTTGCACCGGTTAATTATAGGAAAACCACGCCCCTATCGGCCATGCTTCCGCTTCGGCCGCAGTCTTCCCGGCGAGACCATCCATCCATCCAGTGGGAATCGATCCAACGGAACGATTTTGCCTTCGGACCTCGCCGGTAGAAATCTGTAGAATAAGAGTTAAGGTAACCTCGGTTCGCGGCTTCATCCCTTGGGGGAAAGGTCATGCCACGCTATCTCCGTCACGGCAGCTTGCCACGCAAACGACACATCGAACACAAGCATCAGCCCGGCTTCCGCGGCGAAGGGATTTATTACGAGGAAGTGATCACGACGGCGGGTTTTGGCAGGGCGTATAGCGTCGTCTACCATCTGCGCCCGCCGACCCGGGTGCGCAAGGTCGAGGCGGCAGGCTCGATCAAATTGATTTTGGCCGAGGAACCCGCCCTGCGCCATTTTCATTTCAAGTCGGGCCAGATCAAGCCGGGAGGCGACCCGATCCTCGGCCGCGTGCCCTTCATGCTGAACGACGACGTGACCCTGTCCCGCTGCCGGCCGACCGAGCCGCAAAAAGAGCTGTATCGCAATGCCCAGGCCGATGAAATCCTTTTCGTCCACCGCGGCAAGGGCATTCTTAAAACGCTCTACGGACTGCTGCCTTTCAAGCCCTTCGACTACATCGTGATTCCGCGCTGCACGACCTATCACATTGAGTTCGAACCGCAAACGCCGCCGGACCTGCTGGTGATCGAGTCGACCGGCAACATCGGCATCCCGCCGCGCTATCTCAACCCGGACGGCCAGTTGATGCTGGGCGCGCCTTTTTATGAGCGCGACCTGCATGGACCCGCCGAACTCGTCACCATCGACAAGGAAGAGGAGATCACCTGTTTGATCAAATCGGGGACGCAGTTGACCCGTTACACCCTGGCCCAGCATCCCTTCGACGTCGTCGGCTGGGATGGTCTGGTTTACCCGTACACCTTCAATGCGGACGACTTCGAGCCGATCACCGGCTATATCCATCAACCTCCGCCCATTCACCAAACCTTCGAAGCACCGGGCTTCGTGGTGTGCACGTTCGCGCCCCGCAATCTCGATTTCTGTCCGGAAGCCATTAAGGTCCCCTACGTCCATAGCAACATCGAAGCGGATGAAGTGCTCTACTATGTTCGCGGTCAATTTGGCTCCCGGCGCGGCGTCGAAGAAGCCTCCTTCACCCTGCATCCGCGCGGCATTCCGCATGGGCCGCATCCCGGGACGATCGTCAACAGCCGCCCCATGACCAAGACCGATGAATTGGCCGTCATGGTGGACACCTTCAGGCCGCTGCGCGTCACTCAGGCCGCGATGGAATGGGATGATGCGAACTATCCATACAGTTGGTTGGAATAAGCGGGTCCCGCAACATGTCGTCCATTCCCAGACACCAATTGCCGCTGGTTTCTGCCAGCGGTGCGCCGGGGGGCATGCCGTCGCAAGAGGACATGATCCTCGACGTGGCGTCATGCAAGCCCATTGATGCTTATTTCGCTTTGGTCGACGTGGTCAATCCGCGGCCCATCGGCTGGATCACGACCGTGAATGACGCTGGCCGCGTCAACCTGGCGCCTTACAGCTTCTTCAATGCGGTCAGCGGCCGTCCGCCCATGGTCGCGTTTTCCGCCGCCTTTAAGCGGGATGGCTCCAAAAAAGACTCCCACCGCAACGCCGAGATGATGGGCGAATTCGTCTGCAACGCCGCGACGTCAACGCTCATTGAAAAGGTCAATCTCTCCTCGAAGGAATTGCCCTATGGCGAAAGCGAGGTCGACCTGACGGGACTATCCCTGCTGCCATCGTTGAAGGTTAAGCCGCCCCGCATCGCCGAGTCGCCGGTTCACTTGGAATGCAAAGTCTGGAAAATCCTGCCCCTGGGCGACAAACCCTCGGCACACCTCGTGATTGGCGAAGTGGTGGTGTTTCATATCTCGGCCAGCGTGCTCGATCACAAGCGGCGCGTGGACCCGCATAAGCTGCAGACCGTGGGGCGTCATGGCGGCGATTGGTACAGCCACGCCACCCATCTCTTCGAGCTAAAGCGCCCTGAATGACCGCTAGGCCAAATCCTTCGGTGGAATGCCCATCGGCCAGGGCTTTCATGGAAATGAAGCCTTGAATTCAGATAACGAAGACCGATGGTGGAAAACCGGCGGTGGAGCGGCGATCCACGTGCCTCGCTGTCAACCTTGCTGAAGCAGCTCAGCCACCTCGGCGGCAAAATAGGTTAAGATGCCATCCGCTCCTGCCCGCTTGAAGGCCAGCAGACTTTCCATGATCACCTTTTGGCGATCCAGCCAACCCTGTTGCGCCGCGGCGGCGAGCATGGCGTATTCGCCACTGACCTGATATACAAAGGTGGGCACGCGAAATGCGGCCTTCACCCGTTGCACGATGTCCAGATAGGGCATCCCGGGTTTGACCATGACCATGTCCGCCCCTTCGGCGATATCCAAAGCAACTTCCCGAAGGGCTTCATCGGTGTTGGCGGGGTCCATCTGATACGTTCGTTTATCGCCCGTTCCTAATGACGAAGCGGAACCGACCGCGTCGCGGAAGGGGCCATAGAAAGCAGAGGCGTACTTGGCGGCATACGAGAGGATCATGACCCGCTCGAAACCCGCCTGGTCGAGTGCTTGGCGGATGGCTTGGATGCGGCCATCCATCATGTCCGAAGGAGCGATCACATCGCAACCCGCCTGGGCCTGGACCACGGCTTGCCGGCACAGCACGTCGACGGTTTCACGATTCACCACGTAGCCGTCGCGGACCAGGCCATCCTGTCCATGGCTGGTATAAGGGTCGAGGGCCGCGTCGCATATCACGCCCACCCGAGAGCCTGCTTCCTTGATCGCCCGCACCGCCCTGCAGATGAGATTGTTGGGATTAAGAGCTTCCTCGCCATCGGGGGATTTCTTTGCCGGGTCCGTCGCCGGGAACAGGGCGATCGCCGGGATGCCCAGTTGCTCGGCGCGATTCGCGGCCTTGACGACCAGGTCGATGGTTAAGCGCTCGACCCCGGGCATGGAGGCAATCGGCGTCGCTTGCTGGGTTCCTTCTTGAATGAACAGGGGCCAAATAAGATCGTTCACGCTGAGTGCATGCTCGGCCACGAGCCGGCGCGACCATTCATGGCGGCGCAAGCGGCGTAGTTGGCATTCTGGGTAGTTTCCCAAATGAGCGAAAGGACTTGAATCAGACATGCGTGCATCCCATCAACCAAGGTTTGGTTATAATCAAGCGAAGTGAACCAGGCGCCAACGAGAGCCGGGGTTGGCGTTATTCTACGGATTGACCGCATAAGGTCGAAATCGAGGCTGACATGAACGAACGACAGCCGCCCGCGGAGCATGATCGTTCAGAACATCCGACCCTTCCCCAGGCGGATGAGCATTGCCATGAAGCCACGACCTTGGCTCCCGAGTTGGGCAAGCCAGCGATCATGAGGATGCCGTGGCCTGATCTGCCTGGCTACGAGATTCTCTCCGAGCTTGGCTGCGGCGGCATGGGCGTGGTGTATCAGGCCAGGGACAGGGAACTCAACCGCGTGGTGGCGATCAAGATGATCTCCTCCATGAGCCAAGTCAATCCCGAGACCGTGGCACGGTTTCAAAGAGAAGCCCAAGCCGTCGCCCTGATGCAACATCCCAACATCGTGCAAATTCATGAGATCGGCACCCATGAAGGCCGCCCCTTCATTGTGTTGGAATACGTTGCCGGCGGCAGTTTGGATCGGCTATTGCATGGCACGCCGTGGCACCCGCGCCAAGCGGCGCGCCTGGTGATCGAACTAGCCCGGGCCGTGCATTACGCCCATCAGAAAAATGTGATGCATCGCGATCTCAAGCCGGCTAACGTCTTACTGCTTCATGCCACGGAATGCCAAACCTGGGATGCGGATGATTTCGCCGAGAGAGTGTCCGGCGTCGATCACGCGCCGCTTCCCAGTCTCAAGATCACGGATTTCGGCCTGGCCAAACAGATCGACACCGATTGTTCGCAGACCAAAAGCGGCGCCATCTTGGGAACGCCCAGCTACATGGCTCCCGAGCAAGCCGCGAGTGAAACGGCCAGGCTCAGTCCCGCGACGGACGTGTATGCCTTGGGAGCGATCCTGTATGAATTGCTTACGGGCCGTCCCCCCTTTCGAGCCGCGACGACGTTTGACACGATGATGCAAGTCTTGAACGATGACCCGGTGTCGCCCCGCAGCATTCAACCCAAAATTCCCATCGACCTCGAAACGATTTGTCTGTATTGCCTGCGGAAAGATCCCCAACGGCGGTATGCCACGGCCGAAGCCTTGGCGGCGGATTTGCAGCGTTTTCTCAGCCATGAACCGATTCAGGCGCGCCGCGTCGGCCGACTTGAGCGCGGCATCAAATGGGCCAAGCGGAATCCATCCCGCGTGGCCTTCTACAGCATTTTGCTGATCACATTGATGCTCATGGTGATCTTGCGGGAAACCACGCGCTGGGAGCTTGAAGGCGCTTGGACCATCGCGCGCGAGGAAGCCGATGCCGCCCAGACCGCCCGGCGCCAGGCAGAGCAAGAACGGCTGCTGGCCCAACAACGCTTGGATCAAGCCTTGGCCGCGCTGGACCGCATCACCTGGGTCACCAACGAACGGCTCGGCCGTTCGCCGAGCTTCCATGAGGAGCGGCGGCAAATTTTGGAAGAAGTCGTGAAGCTGTATCAGGGCTTTTTGAAGACTGAGAGCACGGAGCCGCGCGTGCGCCATGACACGGCCCTTGCTTATTATCAAATGGCCAAGATTTATGATTCCATGGGTGAAGAAGCGCAGGCTGGGGACGCTTGTGCCCAGGCCATTGCTTTATTGAGGGACTTGCGCGAGCGTTCACCCCATCATCCGGTCTACACCTTGGATTACCTCAAATGCCTGAACGCCCGCGGCATCATCCACTCCACGCAAGCGAAGATGCCGGAAGCCTTGAAGGATTATCAGGAGGCGCGCCGCTTGGGCGAAAGCTTGATCGCGTCAATGCCTGATTCTCTGGACTTGCTGTCCGAAACTTTTTTAGCCACGATTTTTTGCGGCCACTATTCATTCGGGCAAGAGCAGAATGTCGAGACGTATTTCCGCAGGGCGCTTGAGCTCAGCCAGATGATGCTTGAGGAACAGGAGCAACATCCCGATGCGTTGTGCTTACATGCCGCCGCTCATGCCCACCTGGCCATGCATCACATCAAACGACGGGATGTGCCACAGGCCGCTGTTTATGCTCGCAAAGCACTGGCATTGATCGAATCGACCACGCTTCCCAGTCCCCAGGCCTCGCGGCACTTCGCGCAAACGCGCGCCACCATCCACTTGACTTTGAGTCAATGCCTCCACCTGTCGTCCCAGCCGCGCGAGGCGATTCAGCATGGGGAAGCGAGCCTTAAAATTTATGAAGAGCTGCTGGCAAGCCAGCCCAAATCGTTTGTTTTTCTGCTGCAATGTCAAAGAGCGTCCGCCCATTTGACTGAACTCTTGATCCGCGTCAGGGAGAATGAGAAGATTGAACCTGCCATGCAAAAGTGCCTGTCATTCACAAATCAACTTCATGAGTTATATCCCGCTTTTGCTCCTTTTGTCGCTCAGTTGAATCCCTCGCTGACGACGTGGATCATGCTGCATGACATCCAGCGAGGCGATTATCAGAAAACCTTATCAAACATCGAACGCAACCTGGCGCAGCCAGACCAACCCCCTGGCATGCTTTACAATTATGCTTGCGCCTACAGCAGAGCCTTCGAGGCCGTCGACAAGGATAACCGTTTCAGCCCTGAGGAAAAGAATACGCTGCAAGAGCGCTTTGTGCGGCGGGCCGTTGAGCTATTACTTCTGGAAAAGCAAAAGGGCTACTTCAATGAGCCGAGACGCATCGATCATTTAAAGTCGGACCCGGACTTCGATCCGATCCGGGCATGTCCCGAATTCATGAAGTTCGTCCAAGAACTGCCGTCCTGACGGCATACTTGGCACTTCACTCGTCATGTCCATTGAGAAAATCTTCCTCGAGACACCATCATGAGTTGGCTTGGCTTCTGGCGTAAGAAATCGTGGAGCAGCGACGAGGTCCGAGACGCCTTGCTGGGCGCCCTGAAGCAAGGGGACGATCAGGAATTTGCGCGTTTATGCGGCAAGCATCGCCCAATCATCCTGGAGTCCTTTGCCCATTGGCAAACGATGCCCGACCTCGTTCGCCGGGATCAAAACCTGGCAGAACTTTACCCCGCGCTGCTGGAGCGCGTCGCCAACTGGTTCGCGGACCAAGGGGATGCCGCCTTAAAAGCGCTGTTGCTGTTTCAGACCGACGAGGATCCCGCCATCACCTGGGAGCGCTTGTTGCAGCAGGCCCAAACCCATCTTGATCAGGGGCAGCCCGCCCAAGCCATGAGTCTTCTCCAGCCGCTTGAGCAGCGGTTGGCGCGGGAAGAAGGCACCCACGTGGATCATTATCGACCGCGGGTACGGAGCCTGATGGGCACCGTGCATTTTCGCCAGGGCCGCCAAGCCGAAGCGATCGCCGCCATGCGCCAAGCCATCGCTCACTGCAACGCTATCGGCGATGAAGCGGGAGCAGCGCGTTACACGGAGAGTTTAAACCTCATGCAGCGGGATGAACGCTGGCGATAGCTCGACTTTCCCCCGAGTTGGTTGCCCGCTCCTGGAACATCTCGTAAAATACGGTTGTCCCACCTGGGAGTCCGGGTATGCCCGGCTGGCCTGCCCTTGTGCCTCATGTCGCTGGTTAAAGAGAGATTTTGCATCATGCCAGTTCAGAGAACGATCCTGGTCGTGGATGATGATTTTGAAATCATGCAAGCCATCCGAGCCGTCCTGGAAAATAAAGGGTATCGGGTCATCACCGCCTCCGATGGGAACGCGGGCATCAACGTGGCCGAGCGTGACAATCCCGACATGGTGATCGTCGACATGATGATGCCCAAGAAGAGCGGCTTTCTTGTCCTGGAAAGATTGAAGAAAAAGACGCAGCCGCCCCGCATCATCATGATCACCGCCAATGAAGGCGGCCGGCATCGCGCTTATGCCGAGATGCTGGGCGTGGACGATTACATCCGCAAGCCTTTCGCTATGGATCGCCTTTTGGAAAGCGTTAAAAGGCACTGTCCATTGGATGCCCCCATGCCGGCCAAGGAATCCGCGTCCGAAGAGACGCCTTCCACCTAATATTAATGGGCCAGGTCGATGCCCGCGCTCGACTGGCCGTGCAGGTTCCAATCAAAGCGGCTCTCCAGCCGGCGGATCGCGAATCCAGCAGGGACGTGGGGTTGCCTGGCGCTAGCCCGTCATGATACAAATACATGAGATCATCACCGGCCAGCCATGGGTTGCCAAGGCTCGGCCAAGCCGGACCGTTCGACCTGAGCTCTAACCGCACGTCGCGGGATGAACCGCCAGGTTCCGGAGAGCGGCCTACTTTAGTTGCGATTATGGGCACCATCCATCTCAAGCTCCCGGAATCGCTTCGCTCCCAGAAAATCGAGGAGTTGCAACCCAGTTACTTCACGGGCCTGCCCGACTACATGCCTTGGGTGACCAACGTGCAAGTCGTCAATGGCGAATTATGCGCGGGCAAGGAGGTGTCGGAGTCGGGCTGTCTATGCGTCCCGATCACGCTTCCCAATTCGCTCAACGGCCAAGCCATGCCAGGGCTTGACGGTCAATCGCCCATCATGCTGATGACCGCCACCCTGGTGGAACGCCTTGAAGCATATCGGCTGCTCACGGAATTGGCGCGGGGCAAGGTCAATCAGCTTCGCAACCAAGCCGCGGATTGGATCTCCGGGGGGTTGGAACTGCCCGAGGAATTGGATCAACAGATCACGCAAGCCAGCAAGTTGTTTTGCAAGGCGGTCTGCGAGTCTTCGGAACAAGTGGCCGATCGCGAAGCCATCGATGCCCTGACCAAGGCGATCAGCGTGGGCGAGAAACTGGTTGATATCTACATCGAACAGGTCATGGCAGCCCGCTTGCTCCGCATGCCTAAGCTGACGACCCTGCTGGGCTGCGCCGTCTCGCGCCCCGTCACTGACCACCTCGACGACTTGAAAGCCGCCTTCAACACCATTCGGTTGGCCGTCAACTGGTCGGAAATCGAACCCGAAGATGGTCAATTCCATTGGGAACCCTTGGATGAACTGCTTGCCTGGGCCAAGCCGCTGGGGATGACCGTTGAAATGGGCCCGATTCTCAACGTCTGTCCCAGCCATCTTCCCAAATGGATCGAACCCTTGCTCGGCAATCCAGACGGGATCGTGGGCGCGATTCTCGCTTTCACGGAAACGCTCATCGAACGCTACCGCGAAGAGGTCAAATATTGGCAGCTCTCGGCAGGCACCAATGATCCAGGGTTACTGGAGATCGATGAAGAAGAGTCCCTGAATCTGAATCTGCAGATGGCCGCCATCATGCAGGAACTGCATCCTTCAGGGGAATACACGCTATCGCTCAGCCAACCTTGGGGCGAAGCGGTGGCGACGGGTCAACCGGCTTATTCTCCCTTCGTGTTTGCCGATGCCTTGATCCGCAGCCGCATCAATTTATCCGCTCTCGAGCTGGAAGTGGTGATGGGCGTTACCCCCCGGGGCAGCCGCTTCCGCGACCGCTTGGATTTCTCAAGAATCATGGACTTGTACGGATTACTTGGCATTCCGCTGCACATTCATTTAGGCATGCCATCCTCCATGCGGGAAGACCCCAAAGCTGACGCGGCTTTCCAATGCCAAGCGCAAGGCTCTCCCTTTACTTCAGAGCAACAAAAAAATTGGTGCGCCCAGGCTGGTTTGCTGGCCTTATGCAAGCCCTTTGTCAGTGGTGTTCATTGGCTGCACTGGAGCGATGGCGCCCCTCATTTATTCCCTCATTGCGGGCTCGTTGACGCACAAGGGAACCTGAAACCCGCACTCGAAGTGCTCAAAAAATTCCGCGAACAATACTTGCTTTGAACCCTATGACCTCTGACTTTGTTTCACTTCACCTTGTCAATTTCGGCCAAGTTAAGTCATCCAGCCAAACTGGTCAAAAGAAGTAGTCTGGTGAACCATTCTGCCCCTGATTTTAGCCTAAAAATCGGCATAACACACAAAAGAATGATTTTCGATACACTTGCCATCCGAATGAAAGGTTAAGGCATGGCTTGCGCGCCATCAATGGGACGATTGCCGTCAAGGGGGTTAGGAATTCACTCATGAAATGCAAGCACTTCTGGCAATTCTGCTTCATGACCTGGGTACTCATGGGTGCCACGGTTCATGCCCAGGAGTTGGATTCATTGTCCCTGCCCCCCATGAGCGAGGAACCATGGCCGACGCATCGCAAACCCATGACGTTGGCCGTGGATGAAACCGGCTTTCCTCCGCCTGGCCCGCCCTACTCGCTGTTCAGTCCCTTCGAAATCTTTGTCCGGGGCGGTCCTTCGTTTGTGACGGGAACCGGAGCCCTCGATCGAGCGATGCGCACCGGCAAGACGATTGAAGCCGGCGTGCGCAGCTTTAGTTTCAATGCCGACCAAACCGCGGCGTGGACCTCCGAGGTCGGCATCGATTACACGTACAACAACATCCATACCTCGGAACCTCTCTTGGCGCGCGCGGCCTTCGTCGGCGTCACGCGCTTCGGCGGCCTGGAGGAACTCCCCGGCCTCAGTCAATATGCCTTTCGCGAAATGCATCGCACCAATGCGCGGCTGGCCCTGGGCAGGGAATGGTACTTCGCGGGACCCAATGGGCTGCGCTATAATTTCGGCCTCGACGTGGGCGGACGCATTGGCCAAACCTCCGTGAAATTATTCACGGTGTCGCGGGTGATCGAAGGGGCGCTCGTCTTCGATACGTTCCCCGACTTCGAGGACGGCCACACCAGCGGTCTGAACAAGGGCGTGTTCATCGGCGTCAACACCGGATTGCTGCTTCCTTGCCATGGCTTCGACATCACGCTCGGCAGCCGCTTCGAGTGGGGCCAGGAGTGGTTCAGCATCACCAGCGTGGATGACAGCGTCGCTCAGATTAAACTTCTCATCTCTGTGGGATTGCGATTCTAGCGGCATCGGCTGCCACGGCGTCCGTTGGCCCCTTCTCAACCCGCATGATCCTAGTCTAGCTATTACTGATCAGCCATGATTGGCGCGTCAAGCGTTCCATCTGTTGAATCCCCTTGGGACTGGCCATCGACATCAACTCTTAAGTTTTTAGGTTTACATTCCCGCCTCGTTCCATTAGTTTAAATACAAGCGTCAAATGCCTCACGGAACGCGCAAGGAGTTCACCGATGCTCCCATCTAAGTTGAAATGGACCCTTATCTTGGCGGCCTGCGGATTCCTGGCGGGGAGTTTGATCTGCTTCGCTCAACCGGGCCAAAAGCCACCCGCGAGCGTGGAAACCCTCATCAAACAGTTGGGGCACCCGCAGTTTGCTGAGCGCAACCAAGCGGCGCTCGCCCTCGAAAAGATGGGGAGCCAAGCCCTTCCCGCCTTGCGGCAGGCCTTGCAACACGATGACCCTGAAGTCGCCCGGCGCGTCAAGGAGATTATTCAAAAGATTGAACAACAATCCGAAGTCGATCATTTGCTGCAACCGACGCAGGTTGAATTGGATTTTCAGCAAACCACGCTTGAAACCGTCATCAAGGAATTAGCCAAGCAAACCAAATTTGTGATCGAGATCGCCGATGACCAAATGAAGCAGCAAAAGATCACGATCAAGACGGGGAAGGTTTCCTTTTGGCAGGCGCTGGATCAGCTTTGTCAACTCATACCCTGCCAGGTGCGCGGGGTCGCTCAAGAAAGCCCTGAAAGAAATCCGTTTGGCAATCGAGGCCAGATACAACAGGGCTTGCCGCCCAACCTTCCGCGCATCAATCTACCCGCCATGCCGGGCCTCACGGACGGCGCCGAATCGACTTCGCCGCCGAAATTGAGGCTTGAAGCAGGTGAGGCATTGACGGTTCCCCAGGTGCGCGTCGGTGCTCTTTCGATTCGCGCTTTGCCCATCCATCTCGCGGAGAATCCTCGGGTTCGGGAATATACGGGCATCCTCTTGGAAGTCCGGCCCGAACCTGCACTGCAGTGGAATGGTCCGATCGACTTGCGCATGGAACCCCTCAAGGACGAACTGCAGCAGCCGGTCGAAGTCACGACCATCGAGCTGAGCAATCGCTTGGAAGGAAAAAACGACGCGGAATCTCCGATTGCCGCCAAGCGATTCCCCTGGAATCAACAATTAGTGCTTTTGCTCCGTCCTCCCGAAAATCCCGGCAAGCGACTGCCCTCCTTCAAAGGCACCTTAGTGCTGCCGATCGTGCCCGCGCAGCGCCCTTTGATTACCGTGAGCAACCTTGCCTCCATCAAGAAGACCAGCACGCACACGGCGCTGAGCGGCGAGCAACTCACGATCCAAACCATCGACGTCAAGGAAAACGGCGAAGTGATCCTCGTGGTGGAACAACAGATGGAATGGACCGACCAAGCACCCGGGAATCAAATCGTGATCAGGCAAGGGAACATGCGCTTCCAAGGCAACTTCCAAGTCCAAGTCGGCGGCGTCGGCCCCCAAGGAAAAATCCAATTCGAAGGCAGCAAACAACCTATCGCTGGCCTGTTGCTCTATGATGAAGACGGTCAGATTTATGGCGGGACGACGCGCTCCGAGTCGATGAAGCTCAGCGACCGGCAACAAACGCGAACGATGACGATTTACTACTCGCCTCCGCAAAAAACGTCGAAACCCGATCGGCTGGTCTGGCTCTCCTCGCGGCCAACGACTTTGGAAGTGCCTTTTGAATTAAAAGATCTGCCCATGCCCAAATGACCGCCCATCCTGTCCCCCAATAAGCCTGAAAATCACGGCGACTCGCCCCATGTCCACAAATAGGAGATGGGGTAGAGAATCGGTGAAAATGCCCTGAAACCTGCGTGGGACCAGAGAAAGTACGTCGAAAGTAACGAATTTTCCATTTTTTCCAGGAAATTCGGGATTTGATGATTGACTTGCCTATCCTGAATAACTAGTTTTGTTAACAATTCGTGGATTTTTCCGCAGTTTCAGCAGGAGACGCCGCATGGCAAGTAAAGTGAAACCCGCGACCAAGAGTGAAATCTTGAAGACCTTGGCCGAAAAAACGGGGGTTGCCAAGAAAGACGTTGCGGCCTTGTTGACCGCGCTGGATGAGTACATTCGCGATCAACTCGGCAAAAAGGGGCCTGGCCAATTCACCATTCCCGGTTTGGTGAAGCTCAAAAAGGTTGAAAAGAAGGCCACCAAGGATCGCCCGGGTCGGAATCCCGCCACGGGAGAAACGATTACGATCAAAGGCAAGCCCGCTCGCAAAGTGGTGAAAGCTTATCCTTTGAAGGTTCTCAAGGATTGGGTTTTATCCGCCTAGTCGCTCAAGCCGAAGTGAGCTTCGCCCATGCTCGCCAAGGTAAAGAAGAAACCCGGCTCGTTCGAGCCGGGTTTCTTTCTTCAACGATGCTCCACCTTTAGACTAGAGTGGCTTAAACCATGGCCCACTTTATTTAACAATTGAATGACGCTCCTGTCGCTAAAAAGAGGAGTTGTCGTCATCCACTTTCTTCTCCATGTCTTTCGACTTGTCCTTGCCCTCAGTAGCACCGCCGTTTGAGGTTGACGATGGTTTTTTCTCGACTTTGGGAAGGTGGTTCATCGGGTTGTCGCAGTTGCGGTCGACATCCCGTAGGCAAAGGATAAAACCGTCGTGACTGGCCAGGACAATGCGGTCCGTAAATTCATTCGCCGACAACACCGTGAAATCCTTAACGTTCCAGGCGGCCAGCACGCTGCCTCGGGCACGGTCGAGAATGAGCAGATTCTTGAATTCATCGACGGCCACGACCAGGCGCTGGCTCGCAGCGAGAAACCGTTTGGCCCTGGGTTGCGTCCAATAAAGCAATCCCGTATGACGCTCCAGCCGCGTCATTCCTTCCACGGAACTCACGACGAACAGATCGGAACCAATGGGGAACGGTTTTTGGACCATCTGACTGCCCGCCGTGTGCCGCCACCGCAGCTCCAGCTTGCCAGCCACTTGTTCCGCCGCATACACCTGCCGATCGAGCGAGGCGAGATAGACAAAATCGCTCGTTTGGGCCAAGTCGGCGGCGACCGAAGCGCCAGCTCGAAAGTGATCGCCCAGAGTCCGGCGTTCATTTTCGATGCAATAAATGGAGCCTTCCCCATCGGCGAACACGACGTGGGTGCCGAACACGGCGGGAGCGACCCGGATGGCCGCGGGCAGTTGATACGACCAAATCATCTCCGGTACCCGGCTGTTGATCCGCTCTGAAGAAAGCCCCCGGCGGCGCAAGGCCTCTTCAAACTCCGAGCGCGAAACTTGAGCTAAGGATTGCCGCAAGGAAAAGGGCAAGAAATAGCCGCGCACCATGCCATCCGAAGTTCCGATGTAAAGGTGTTCTTCGTCGGCGGCCGCAACCGTGGCTGGAATGCCTGGCAAATCGAGCGACCATTCGGTCATGCCCGTCTTGCGATCCAAGCCCAACAATTTGCCACTGGCATAGACGAGGAAATTATTTTCGTTCGCCCCCACGGGAAGTTGGAAAGCGCGGTACGGATGTCCCGGCAATACGCTCCATTGCGTGGCGCCGCTTTCCAGGTCCACAGAAGCAATGCTCCCCATCCGGGTTTGCACCGCGATTTGTTTCTCAAAGATCTGCAGCGACACAATCCCATCCCTGGCCCCCTGAACCGGAACGTAGGTGTGCCAATGCCGCTTGAGTCCCAACCGGGCCAATTCCGCATTCGTCGGCACCTTGGGGCGCGTGATTTGTCGTGGATAGTCGGCTATCGCCAACGCCGCTAACATCATCATCCCCAAGCCCGTGAAGATGAATTTTTTCATGTCAACCTCTTTTCCCCTTGGGTGCCAATGGATCAAGGCAATAAACCTGATGTATTCCGATCCATGCGTAGGATCGCTAAGAAATTAGCTTAACGTCCCAATCGTTAAAGTTGCAATGACCTGCCAAGGACATTCCAGGGAACTAGAGCCGTTTTTTTCGGAAGAATCGGCTTAAAACTTCCGCGCAGCGCTGATCCAGGCAACCGGCTACGACCTGGCTGCGGTGATTCAAGCGCGGATCATGGGTGATGGAATAAAGGGAGTGGCACGCCCCAGCTTTGGCGTCGGGGCAGCCGTAGACCACCAGAGGAATGCGGGCCTGCACAATGGCTCCCGCGCACATCGGGCAAGGTTCGAGCGTGACATAAAGGATGGATCGTTGCAGCCGCCAGGAGCCCGTGGCCTGCGCGGCCTGGGTAATCGCCAACATTTCCGCGTGGGCGGTGGGATCGCGAAGCTGTTCTCGTTGATTGTGGGCTTGGCCGATGATCCCTTGATCCAGAGAGATGATGACCGCCCCCACGGGCACTTCATCCTCCGTGGCGGCGATCTCCGCCTCGGCCAAGGCCAATTCCATGTGATACACATGAAGCGGGTGTCTGGGGTCCAATAACGTGGGCCATGAGAGATCCTCGAAATCCCGCCAATCCATGCTCATGACGGCTTCTTATTCCCCTGAGCAATCCGCTCGGCCTGCCGGAGGACCCGCAGCACATTGCCGCCGAGAATTTTGCGAATGTCATCGGCTGAATAGCCGCGATTGAGCAATTCCTGGGTGATGTAGGGATATTTGGAGACATCCTCGAGTTGTTCCGGCGTGTGCGTGATCCCGTCGTAGTCGGAGCCGAGGCCGACGTGGTCGACGCCAGCCACGCGGACCAGGTGATCGATATGATCCACCACCATGTGCAAATGTCCCCGGGGGAAGGGATTGTCCTTGAACCATTGTTCCCAGGCCAAGCGATACTGTTCGTCATCCGAATACTTTTCGCGAAGCTGCCTCCCCACCTGGAACATGTTCCGGGAGACTCGGGCCGCCTCGGGAACGATGAAGCCGGAATAAAAATTGACCATCACGACGCCATGGTTTTTCTTGATCAGCTCCAAGACATCGTCGGGGACGTTGCGCGGGTGCTGGGCAATGGCGTAAGCGGAGGAGTGCGAAGCGATCACGGGCGCTTGCGAAATCCGCAGCACGTGCTTCATGACGTCCGGCGACACGTGGGAGATGTCCACCAGCATGCCCAGGCGATTCATCTCGTAAACGACTTGTTCCCCAAAGGGAGACAAGCCATGGAGTTTGGGGGTATCCGTTGCGGAGTCCGCCCAATCCACGTTGTCGGAATGGGTCAACGTCATGTAGCGGACGCCGAGTTGATAATAGAGCCTGAGAACCGCCAGGGAATTGTTGATGGAGTGGCCGCCTTCCACGCCGATCATGGAAGCGATCTTGCCCGAACGATGAATGCGTTCGACGTCGTCGGCTTTGTCCGCCATCTCAAAAACATCGGGATATTGGCGCACCAGGCGATGAATCACATCGATCTGCTCTAAGGTCATTTGCACGGCCTGGTCGCGCTTGGCGGGCGTGCTCGGCACCCAGGCGGACCAAAACTGCGCGCCCACGCCGCCCTGGCGAAGGCGCGGAATGTCCGTGTGAAAATCCTTTTGCGGCTGCCGTAAGTCACGATCGATCAGCAATTGTTTACTGTTGCTGCGCAGCCGCCACGGCAGGTCGTTGTGGCCGTCCACCACCAAACACTCGGCATGGAGCTTGAGGGCCGCTTCGGAAAGCTGCACCGGCTCGCGGTTCCGCCGGGGCGCGTCATCCGCCTGGAGAATGAAGGTGGACATGAAAATGCTCACGAAGATCAGTATTAGAATGCAATGTCGTTTCACCTGACCCCCGCCTTGTTCATTGAGAAGAGCGATGGTCTGTATTATAGTTGTTAAGGCCGTGATGTTCACTGAGGAAAGGACCGTTCATGTCTTGGGGCAATTCCCAAACCGTTGGCGAAGTCATGCTGCCGGTTCGCCGCGTATCGGCGGACCAAACTGCCAGGTCGGTGCTTACGATCCTCCTGGCGGAAAAATTGGAAGCCGTCGCTGTCATGAAGGATGAAGACTTGTTGGGCATGTGCACGCATGATGAGATCATCTCCGCTGTAGCGGCCCGACCGACGCATTGGGGCGATCAACCTATCGGCGACGTCATCCCCAAAATACAGCCGCCCCCCTCGGTCCGCAGTTCCCTGGTCCTGTGGCGAGCGGAGGACCTCCTCCGCCAGCAGCGGCACGCCGTACTGCCCGTGGTGGATGAGCAGCATCTGGTCGGCATGATTTCGGCCAAGGATATTCGGCAGCGTTTCTTGGCCATGCTGAGCGACCGCTTGAGTGAGCGCTCCAGAGAACTGCGCAACCTGCTGGAGCGGATCCAGGATTTGGATGATCAGATGATCCAGATGGAGACGCTGGGGACCCGGCTGCAACAGCGGCTCAACGAATTTCCCTGCCCCCTGATCGAACCGCGACTAAGCTGGTCAGCCCTCAGTCGGCCGGGCGAGTTGTGTGCGACGTCATTCCAAGACATCGTTCATGGGTCTGGAGACACCGTTTTCTTCATTCAGATTGACGGCGCGGGGCATACCCTCGGAGCCGTGCTCGTGGATTTGGCGCTGCGTGCTCACTTGGCGGATGGGCTCCGCGTCACCCAGCAACCGGGCGAGGTGTTGGCGAGCCTAAATCGCTTCCTGGCGGGCGTGGCCAAGGATCAACTGATCACGGCTTGGGCGGCGCGCATTCATTTCGAAGACCAGACCTTGAGGTACGCCACGGCTGGGCATCCCCCGCCGTGGTTCCTGCCTTCCACTCATGCCAGTTGGAAAAACTTGGAAGGAAGAGGCAGCTTTTTAGGGCAAGCGGGCGACGTGAAGTTTGCAGAGTATACGGTTCCCTGGACGGCTGGCGCCAAGCTCTTTTTACATAATCGCGCGGTGCTCTCCCCCACCACGCCCTACAGTCCCCACATCACGGCCACCGACTTGATGCGCTTTTTAAGTGAAAACGCACAACAAAACGCGGCCACGCTGGTCACGCGCTTCGCGGATTATCTCAGCGAACATCGAGGCGCATCGCTTCCCAGCGACACGATCCTCTTGATGGCGATGGCATTTCTACCCAGCCCATGAGGAGTCTATTTTTCCTTTTCCAGGACCAAGACGATGGCGGGCCCCTTGAGATCCGTAAAGCGCTTGGGTCGTTCCGCGTTGGCCTCGACTTCATAACAAAGCCGCAGCGTTCCCTTCTCCAGTTCGTAAATCCCTTTGGACAAACGACGGTTGATGAGCAGATCGATGTGCTTGGGCTGCTGCGCGGGGTCGATGACGATGCGCAATTCCTTGCGTTCCATGCCTGACCCGATGAACATGCGGTCGCCGTCGAACTCGACATAACCCTGTTCCATGAACGCCGGTGGAAGATTGCCGCTGATCATTTTCCAGCGGCCCTTCATCGCTTCCAGATCGTCTTTAATGGCTTGTTCCAGCGTGACGGATGACGATGATGTTTGATTGGGTGGTGGTTTTTGATCAGTCTCAAAAGGCAGAAGGAGCAGAAGGGTCAGACTAAAGACAAATGACATGACGGATTCCTTCCCGGTCAGTTGATGGTCATTATGGCAGACCTCTCTCCAGCATAATCGCAATCCATCCTGGGTCAACGTGAATCGACACCATCCTGCAAACGGCACTTCACCGGATTTGATTACTCCACCCATGCAGGCTGTTCTTTAGCGCCTCAAATAACTCTCGACTGTCAAGAACCATGCCCGCCGGTGGTGCATACTTGAGCTGCTCAGCCGTCTGCAGATGACGGCAGATGATCTGCTTGAAATCGTTGGGCATGGCAGCCGATGCCGAAATGCGGTCGATCCATTCATGGGTGGATAGCGCTTCCTTCACGCTCAAAATGTTAGGTAATAGTTCATGTGTCAGATAGGCGATCATTTCCAGATACACGGCTTGATCGCCGATTTGAACATGATCCTCCCATCGTTTGAACAGCCGCTCTCTTTGGGCTGCCGAATGAGCAGGGGCCGACCGCCGACGCCATCGGCGCAGGGTCCACCCAGCCAGCGCCAGCAGGAAGATGCCAAGAACCCCCACGGCCAACCAAGGCGCATAGGAAGCAGGCGCAGCCGAAAAGCTCTCCCACTCCGGAGGCAGCGGTCGCAGTTGCAGCGGCACGCTTGCATTCGTCGCCGGGTTGGATTGCCATGAATGCCAGGACATGGCCCGTATGGCTACTCCTCTTCCTCGCGAAGCCTGGCCAGAATGGAGTAATCTTCCAAGGTGGTCGTGTCGCCCGTGGAAGCGCGTCCCGCGGCGATGTCGCGCAGCAGTCGGCGCATGATCTTGCCCGAGCGCGTCTTCGGCAGGGCATCGGTAAAGCGAATCTCTTCGGGCCGAGCCAAAGCCCCAATTTCCTTCACGACGTGGGCCTTCAGTTCTTCCTTGAGTTTTTCGCTCGGCGAGTTCTTGCCTTCCAAGGTGACAAAGCAAACAATGCCTTCGCCCTTAAGCTCATCGGGCCGGCCCACGACCGCGGATTCCGCGACGAGCGGATGGCTCACCAGCGCGCTTTCCACCTCCATGGTGCTTAGCCGATGGCCCGCCACGTTGAGCACATCGTCCACGCGGCCCATGATCCAATAGTAGCCGTCCTCGTCCTGGCGCGCCCCATCGGCCGTGAAATACACATGCGGTATGTGTTCCCAGTACTGCTGGCGATAGCGGTCGGGATCGCCATGAATCGTACGCATCATGGAAGGCCAGGGCTGCTTGATGACCAAGAAGCCGCCCTTCCCCGGCGGGACAGGCTGCCCTGTCTTGTCGACGACATCGGGCACGATGCCGGGCAACGGCTTGCAGCAGGAGCCTGGCTTGGTCGGCGTGGCGCCCGGCAGCGGCGACATGAGGATCATGCCCGTCTCGGTCTGCCACCAAGTATCGACAATCGGACAGCGGCCGCCGCCGATCACTTCATGATACCACATCCAGGCTTCCGGATTGATCGGCTCCCCCACGGTGCCGAGCAGGCGCAGGCTGGAAAGGTCGTGACGCTTCGGCCACTCATCGCCCCATTTGACGAAGGTGCGAATGGCGGTCGGCGCGGTGTACAGGATGCTGACCTGGTACTTGGCAATGATCTCCCAAAAACGATCTTCGCGGGGATGATTGGGGGCCCCTTCGTAGAGCATGACCGTGGCCCCATTGGCCAGCGGCCCATACACGACATAGCTGTGACCGGTGATCCAGCCAATGTCGGCCGTGCACCAGAACGTGTCGTTATCCTTCAGATCGAAGACCCAACGGTGGGTCACGGCTGTCCCGACCATGTAGCCGCCTGTGGTATGGACCACTCCCTTGGGTTTGCCCGTCGAGCCGCTGGTGTAAAGGATGAAGAGGGGATGCTCGCTATCGAGGGATTCCGCCTCGCAGTGGCTCGAAGCGTTGTTCATCAGTTCATGCCACCAAAGGTCTCGTCCCGGATGCATTTCGATCGGCTGGTTGCACCGGTTGAACACAATACACTTTTCGACGGTGGGAGACTTTTCCAGTGCGGCGTCGGCGTTTTGCTTCAGGGGAATGACTTTGCCGCGCCGCCAGCCGCCATCGGCCGTGATCAAGAGCCGCGCTTGGGCGTCGTTGTTGCGATCCGCCACGGCGTCGGCGGAAAAGCCGCCAAACACCACGCTATGCACCACGCCCACACGCGCACAGGCCAGCATGGCCACCACGGCTTCGGGAACGAGAGGCATGTAGATGGTTGCCCGATCCCCCGGCTTCATCCCAAGCAGCTTCAAGACATTGGCAAATTTGCAGACCTCGCGGTGCAAATCCTGGTAGCGCAATACGCGGGTATCGCCAGGCTCCCCTTCAAAGATCAACGCCGCCTGATTTCTCTTGGCGGTATGCAAATGGCGATCAAGGCAGTTGTAACTGACGTTGGTTTTGCCGCCGACGAACCATTTGACCCATGGCTCGTTCCACTCCATGACCTTTTTCCATGGTTCAAACCAATGAAATGCTTTCGCCTGGATCGCCCAAAAGCCCTCCGGATCGGACTTGGCTCGCTGCCATAGCTTGTCGTATTCGTCCATGGAGGAGATGTGCGCTTGCTCCGCGAAATGCGGCGGCGGCGCGAAGGTCCGGGCTTCCTTGAGCACGCTGGTAATATGGCTTCCAAAATGAATGGAACTCATGATGGCCTGTCTCCTGCTTTTCCGGGGATTGAATCAGGCCCCATTTTAATGAGCACTGGTGCTGAATGAAAGCGCTTACGAGCCTTCTTAATTATTCAGTGGAATATCCTGCAGTGTTGCTCTCTGCCAATCACAATCTTGGATTTTAGATTTGGCACTACGCCATTTTATCTGGCAAGAAATTTTGAGACCTCGATCAGCTCAATTCTTGTCTGGTACGGCGTGGTTCTTGCGCATTTCCTCGCGGCCATTTTTCAAGAATAAATTGACCACTTGTGCATGTGCCTGAATTAGTTTGACAACGTATGGATCTTCAGAGGTCTCCACCACTTTGACCCCCTTTTCCGTGTTTTCTACCTTCATCTTGATCAACTTGGCATGACGAAATATCTCAGCAAAAAGCGGGTCGCGTGCGTGGATGGGCCGGCGTTCTTCGACTCGTTTGTACATCGAAGCCACATGCGCTTTGATTTTCTCTGCCACCTTTGAATTTTCGGATTCCGTCAATGTCTCAATACCGTTGGGAAGGTTCTTAACCACGCGCGTGATCTCGTTGCGATGATCGAGCAGGAAATGAAATAGCTCCATGTCCGCCTGATGTTCTGCATCGGGGCCGCGCCCTCCGCCTGATCTTGGCGGGCCTTGCATTGCCTGCCCTGTACGTTCCATGAACCAGCAACCTAGGATGCTGCAGCCAATCAACATCACCATGAAGCGAGCCATTGATTTCCCCTTGCGGCGCCAAATGAAATGGCAAACATTGAAATCAGGAGAAGCTGCCTCACTCCGCTCTGGGTTTCTTCTTTTTCACGCGAACCTTTTTCTTGCGGCGATGTGGCAGAAGCCCCGCATCATCATCCCGGTCGGCCCGGATTTCTTGGAGGCCAAACCAAAAATAGACGCCGCCAACGACGAGCAAGGCCAGTCCCAACACCGTGCCGGCCATTTCCCCTGCGGCGTACGCCCCCCCAGCCGCCTTGGCCCCGCCGAGAAAGGGGTAAAGCAGCGCGGATGCCCCCATGAGGCAACCTAGTCCGCCAAAGAAGAGATTACGCATGATGTCCCCCCATTCAGAAGGACACCCTTTTCGAGGAAAACGGTGTCCTCTGCCTGTTCGGTTTCATCCGTGGCAAAAAGAGCAGTTGTTTGGGCGTCAATATTGTACCCTAAACCCATGACCGCAAGCAATCATGTTAGCCCCCGGTCCGAAAACGACTTGGAGAAGGAACCACCATGAGCCCCTTGCCCCGTCGCATGCGACCCGCTCCCGCCGCGGACGTGCTGGAACTCCTCACGCCTTTAAGGGAGGGGTTTCTGCGCCTTCACAAAGGATTGGTCGATGCGGAGCGACTACATTACGAGGCCGCTCACGGCCCCATTAGCAATACGCAGTATTTGCAATTGCTGATCCATGAGCCATCCTTTTCCTGGCTACAGCCTTTCTTGCAACTGGTGGTCCGCATCGATGAAGCCCTTGAAGCGGAAACCGCCCTCACGCTCGCTGATGCCTTTTCCTATCTCGCCGAAGCGAAGAATCTCCTTCAGCCAAACCAGAGCGGTTCCCCCGCCGCCCAACGATTTACGACTCTTTTGCAAGAACATGATGCCATCGTCCACGTCTATGCGGAACTTCGTCAATACCTGAAGCATCACGAAGCGCGTGGAGATGGCGATTGAACCGGGCCGCTACTCCGCGTGATTCACCTTGCCTTGGCGATTTCGCCAATGTCGTTCCACACCCAGCATCGGCGGGGCCAGGAGATCTTTGAAATTGAATTGGCATTGGCGGACCACCTGCCCGTCGCACAGGCAAAGTGCCAGGTCGGCATCATCGGAAGACTGTCGCCAACGCGACTCTATGCCAGGCTATCGAGCAGGTATTTGAGCTTGCGCACTTCCGATTCGACGTTGAAGGGCAGGTGCGGGGCATCGTGGATATCAACGGACAACAAGCGGTTGTAATGAAACCGCTCCAGAAGTGAAACGAGGCGGCTGTATTCCAGTTCTCCTTGGCCAACCCGAACTTGCAATTTATCAGGCGTGCGGCCCGTGTCCCGCAGGTGGACATGGCGGACATACGGATAGACATGATCATAAGGGCGATTTTGATTCGGGCCGCAAATATAGTGGCTGGGATCCAAAGTCAATCCCAGGCCAGGCACTTTCTCACAAAGCTTGACCGCCTGATCGGGCCACTCCGTGAGCGTTCCCATGCGCGTCTCCACGGTGAGCACCACCCCATCCGCGGCGGCAATTTGCACCAAGCTTCTGAGCCGCCGGACTTCCGAATCCCAATCCGTTCCCAGCGGGCCCGCGGGCAGGCTGATCGTCGCCACGGTCAGCCAACGGGCTAATTTGCAGATGGCCTTAAACTGTTCATCGAAGACGACGGGATTGGTTTCCTCGATTTCAACGCTGAAGGCGGCAGGGATCAGATTAGAGGTCAGCTTCAAGCGGCGCATGACCTTGTTCGTGTCTTCCACGACTTCTTGCGGGGACAATTGGTGGCTCCCGGAACGAATGGCCACGTCGACTTTGCTGAATTCCAGGGCGGCGATCGCCAGCAAGGCGTCTTCCAAGGAATAGCGAGCGAAACATTGTGTCGAGCAGGAAACAAACACGGCAATCCCCTCCCCGAGTCGGCCGAGCCGCGATCGTCGACACCCTCCCCCAGGATGCCGGCTTCATGCACGAGAACGCACCGTCCCCTCTCTCGGCAGTCGGCTGGCTATAAATGTTACTCCAAAAAATGCAAGAGGAATCGGCCTGATTTCAAGCGGATTCAGGGCCTTGCAAGCGTAAAACTCTGCGTCCTTTACGCAAGATACCGCACTCGTCAGGGTCGGCAAAACCCAACGTCACCATCGTCTTTTTGCATTCCCCTGGACCGCTCTGGTTTGACTGCGCCTTCCGAGCCGGTAAATTGGAAGGACTGGAGGAGAAGATGGCACCATGAATCACGATGGGTGAACCCGCCCTTCCCTCAGGGCGCGTTCATGGTCAGCCTTCATGGGTTTTTCTCCTCGGTAACGAATGGCGTGGCCGAGAACCGGTCGATAGGCGGTTCTCAAGTGAGAAGACGTTGCGACGGTGAGCCACACCAACCCCTCACCAACCTCCAGCGTCTTCTCGGCCCGTCATCCCTGCCTGCCGGTGCTTCGTTCCGTAGGATATCCAGGCCGACTTCATTTCTCCTGGGAACATTGTGCCGCATGAGCCGCGCCGGAGCCGACTCTTCACCGCCCCCCCGTCGACCCCATATTGTCCTGCTCTATCATTACTTTCATCCCGATGACGTCATTTCGGCGCGCAACTTTTCCGACCTGGCGGAAGCGCTGGTGCAACGCGGCTGGGACGTTGAAGCTCTGCCTTGCAATCGGGGCTGCCGCGATGATCGCCAACGTTACCCGCTCCGCGAGGAATGGAAGGGCGTCCGCATCCGCCGGGTTTGGCGGCCGCGCTGGAAGCAGTCCTCCTCCCTGGGCCGCCTCGCCAATGCCCTCTACATGATTGGCGCCTGGTCCCTGCTGGCGTTCCGCCGAGGTCGGCAACTCCCCGACGTCCTCTTGATGGGTACGGATCCCGTCTTGAGCGTGCTGGTCGCTGGCGTCTTTAAGACTCTGCGTCCGCAAGTGAAAATCGCTCATTGGGCGCACGATCTCTATCCGGAAGCCCCCCTGGCCGACGGCATGCTGAAGCCAAACCGTCTTCTCGTTCGCTGGATGACCCGCCTGCTCCGGTGGGCCTATCATTCCTGCGACTGGATCGCCGACCTTGGTCCGTGCATGCGCGAGCAATTGGAAAAATATGACCATGCGTGCCGCAAGGTGACCTTGGTCCCTTGGGGCATTTCGGAACCCGCCCAAGTGGAGCCAGCGGAGCCCAGGCTTCGGGATAAGCTGTTTGGCCAAGCCCGTCTGGCCTTGTTGTACTCAGGCAATTTCGGCCGCGCTCATGCACATGACTCCATCCTCAAATTGGCGCGTTTGCTGCGCGGCGCAGGAGTGGCGTTCACGTTCGCCGTGAGAGGCAACCGCGTGGATGAACTCCGGGCCGCGATCACGCCGGACGATACGAACATCCGCTTGGCTCCCTTTGCCGAGGAAGCCGAACTCGCCCAGCATCTCGCCGCGGCTGACATTCACCTCGCCAGTCTGAGACCCCAATGGACGGGGATCGTGGTGCCGTCCAAATTCTTTGGCTCCTTGGCCGCGGGGCGCCCCGTGCTGTTTGCGGGTGACGCGCATGCCAGTATTGCTCGCTGGATTCGGGAATACCAGGTGGGATGGCATCTGGAAGCAGGCCAGGAAGAAAGCCTGGCGGACATCCTTCTAAAGCTGAGCAAGGAGCCTGCCGCGCTCCGTCAAATGCAGCAGCATTGTTTCGAAGTGTATCATCAACATTTTTCCAAGTCTTTGATGCTCGACGCCTTCAATCGCGAACTGCTCGGCTTAATCCAAGCCCGCCGATAATGCCTCCATCGACCGCTCTTGGAGAGTCGCTGTTATTTGGTCTGCTCAGGGCGTATGATGGAAGATCAAAGACTAATCGGCATGCACCGAGATATTGCCATCACTCTCATCCATCAATGAAAAGGCATGGAAGATGTCCACACCGACGATCGACGCGTCACCGGCAACCCCGGATGGCCATTTGCCCCTGGCGTTGCATCTCGAACTGGTCCTTCAAGATGCGGAGATGATACGCGAATTAACGGCTCATCCCGAAGGCCGAGCGAGAGAGGAGTACGCGGTTCGCGCCCTTAAAATTGGCCTTCTGGCGTTGCAACAAGCACGCGGTCAAATCGATGCCGAAAGCGTGCAGCGCGCCGGCGATCGACTGCTTCAAGAATTGGATAGCCGATTGCAACACCATGCGCATGGTTTGACCCAGCAACTCGCCAGTTCTCTCAAGGAGTATTTCGATCCGGAAAGCGGCCGGCTGCAAGAACGCATTACGCGGCTGATTCGCAAGGACGGCGAGTTGGAGGAGGTCCTGCGGCGGCAAATCGGCCAAAACGATTCGGAGCTGCACAAGACGCTGCTCAACCACTTCGGCCACGAAAGCCCCTTGATGAAAATGTTGAGTCCCAAAGAGTCGGAAGGGTTGCTGCGTCTGCTCAACGACACGATCAGCAACGCCTTGATGGATCAGCGGGCGAAAGTACTGACGGAATTTTCACTCGACAACAAAGAGAGCGCGCTCAGCCGCTTGATCCAACATTTGACGGAAAACAACGCCGGCCTGACCAAAAACTTGCAGTCCCGCATCGATGACGTGGTCAAGGAATTTTCCCTCGACAAAAAGGACTCCGCCCTGAGCCGACTCGTGGAGGAAGTCACGAAGGCCAAGGACAGCATTCACCACCAATTTTCGCTCGATAATCCCGACTCGGCCATGTCGCGGATGCAAATGCAGCTCGCCTCCGCTTCCGAGAAAATCGATGATCACCTGACCCTCGACAAGGAAACCTCGGCCCTTGCGCGGCTGAAGCGCGAACTGACCGAAATGCTGTACAAACACCATGAAACGGCGCAAAAGTTCCAGGAGGAAGTCAAGGTGGCCTTGGCCGAGATGCGCAAGGCCAAGGAAGTCTCGGAGCGTTCGACCCTGCATGGCCGCTCGTTCGAGCAAAGCGTCTACGCCCTGCTCCAGCAAGAAGCCCAAGCCCACGGTGAAGTGGCCAGCTTCGTCGGCCATGAAGCGGGTTTGATCGCCAAGGCCAAGGTGGGAGATATTGTCATCGAGCTAGGAGCGGATGCCGCGGCGGCCGGCGCCAGGATCGTGTTCGAAGCCAAAGAAGATGCGAGCTATCGCTTGGACAAGGCTCGATTGGAAATCGTCGAAGCGCGCAAGAATCGCGATGCCGGCGTGGGCGTATTCGTCTTCTCGGCCAAAACCGCGCCGGCCGGCATCGAGCCGTTTCAACGGCAGGGGGATGACCTATTCGTGGTGTGGGACAGCGAGGATGCGCGCACGGATTTATATCTGCAAGCCGCGCTCATGGTCGCCCGCGCCTTGTGCACCCGCAAGGCGAAGCATCTGGAAGCCTGCACGGCCGACTTCACCGGAATGGAGAAGGCCATCAACGAAATAGAACAGCGCAGCGAAAAATTGGAAGAAATCCACACCTGGGCCACCACGATCCACAACAACTCGGACAAGATCATTAAATCCATGACCAAGAACCGCGCCGTGATCATGGAACAGGTCGAAATCCTGCGGTTAAGGATGCAGGATTTGAAAGCCACCTGGGAGCAAGAATCCGCCTGATCCGCTGAAAAAATAAAGACCCGAGAGGTCACCCTCGGGTCTACTGTTTCCTTGTAATTTGACGATTACTCTTCCGTCGGCGGCGTCACCGGAGGCGGCGGTGTTTCTTCCACGCCGCTGGCGGAGGCTTCAATGGCTTCCAGCTTTGGCCCCGCCGAGGCCATGGGAACATCTTCATAGGTGGCGTGTTCCAGGACCAGATCCAGGGCTTTCCGCTCCAAGATTTCCATGACCAAACTTTCCATCATGTCCTCGCGCTCCAAGCGGGCCCGCACCTTGCGCGGCGATTCATCGGATCGTTCGGCGATGCTCTCGATTTCCTCTTGAATATCGTCATCGTTCACATCGATGTTCTCCACTTCGGCGATCTTCTGCAGGACGAAATGCTCCTTGAGCGCCTTGGCCGTCGTGGCTAGAGAGTCTTGTTGTAGAATGGTGATCTGTTTGCGCACGTCCTCTTCGCTGTAGCCGGCGTTGCGCAGCTCGAACACGCGGCGCTGCAGGGTGCGGCGCGCCTGCCGATGCAGCAGATCATGGGGTAGATCCCAGGTGGAAACCTCCGCGATGTGCCCCAAGACTTGTTCACGAGCGCTCTGCCGCTGAGCATGCTCCAACTGCTGCTCCAAGGCGCTGCGAACGCGATCTCGCAGCTCCTCTTCAGCTTCCACGCCCATCATGCTGAACAAGTCGCTATTGAGTTCGGGAAGTTGAATTTGCTTGACATTTTTAACGAGAACGCGGCCTTGGACTAACTTCCCACGCAGGGCATCATCCATCAAGGAGGGAGAAAGCTGCACGCTGATGTCGCGTTCGTCTCCAGCCTTGGCCCCCTTGATTTTCTCGCCAAATGCCTCGGCCATGCCATCCTTGAATGCTAATTGGGGTTCCACCCTCAGCACCAAGTCCTTGAACTCATTGATCACTTTGTCTTCATGCCGGATCGTCATGTCGCATTCGATGTAATCTTCCAATTCCACCGGTCCGTCCTTGGGAATCAGCGTTCCCATCCGGCGCAAAAACTTCTTGAAAGCGTCATCGACGTCGGCATCGGTGATGTCCTTCACGGGCCGCTTGAGCGTTAACCCCTTGTACTGCGGCAGCTCGAATTCCGGCGCCACTTCCACTTCAAATTCGTAAGTCAAATCCCCCGCGTCCGGCAATTGAATCTTGAAGGGATCGATGTTGGGTTGGGCGATCGGCGTCAGCTTGTGATCTTCCGCCAATTGTTCGAGGCTTTGCAGAACCAGTTCCGCCTTGATTTGATCGCTGACTTCCTTGAAATAGTGCTTTTGCAACAGTTTGCGGGGCACTTTGCCCGGTCGATATCCGGGAATTTGCGCTTCGGGGGCAATTTCCTTGAACTTCTCGTTCAGCCGCTTATCGATGTCGCCGCGGTTGATGATTACGTTGATGCGCTTGCGGCATGGGCCGACATCGTGGATGAGGACGTTTTGGTTGAGCCGCTCTTTTTTTTCTTCACCTGACGGCTCCTCCGTCTGGTCGTCGGCCTCGGTTTTGGCGTTCACGTCATCGAGAGTGGAGCTGCCTGTGTCTTTAAGCTCATCCGTCATGTTGACATCCTCTGGCGTTGAAAGACGAAAAGAGCCGGGCCGGCCATTACGCTTGGCCGAACCGGCCTCGTCCTAACCCCGGAATTCGGGTTGGCAGGACCGAATTCCTACAAGAGCGGGTGATGGGACTTGAACCCACGACAGCCACGTTGGCAACGTGGCGCTCTACCACTGAGCTACACCCGCACCATTTGCTGGCAACCGGAATTATACACGTCCCCCCAAGGGGAGCAAGAGGGCCTCTATGATTTCAAATGCTCCAAGATGGCCCTCTCAAACCGATTAGAGGGTTGCCGCTGACTTGGCCCCTCACCATAAACATGCCTGTTGCATCGAAACACGCCTGGCTCGGATTGTTCCTTTTTGGCCTTCCATTTATAATTTCACATGGCAATGCCCCCTGGGATGGAACCCTCACAAGGAGTTTGGCTCATGCCGCGGCAAAACCTGCGCTGGTTACTTGGATGCTTGACACTCTGCGCCTTCGGTTGGTTCATCGCGCAAGGTTCTTTGGCGGGTCCGCACGGACCCTTGCGCTATCTGAAAGGCATGCCCGGCCATTTTCAAGATTATGAAAATGTGAGCCTGTTCATCGACGTCCTCCAACACGTGGAAGCCCAATATGTCCACGAATTGAGCAAGGAAGAGCGCCGCAAGTTCGTCGAAGCCGCCATTCAATCGGGCCTGCAGGGTTTGGATGAACACTCCGGCTTCATGAACGCCCGGGAATATCGGACCTTCGCTAAGACCACCGAAGGGAGCTTTGGCGGCGTCGGCATCAGTTTGAACGTGGCGCGCGACACGAAAAAGCTCACCGTCGTCAGTCCCATTGCCGGCTCTCCCGCTTATCGAGCGGGCATCAAGCCCGGGGATGAGATCGACAAGATCAATGGCGTGAGCACGAAAGGGATGACCAGCGATGAAGCCGTCGACAAAATCCAAGGTCCGCCAGGCGAAGCGGTCGTTCTGACCATCCGCTCGCGCGGCGCGTTTCGGACCCGCGACGTCAAGTTGATCCGCGAGATCATCGAGGTCGAAAGCGTAATGGGCGATCGCCGGGACCACCAGCAGCAATGGGACTACATGATCGACAAGGAACATCGCATCGGTTACGTGCGCATCACCGTGTTCGGCCGCAAGACGGGGGAGGAGTTGAAAAAAGCCCTCCTGCACTTGCAAGAACAGCAAGTGCGCGGCCTGATCCTCGATCTGCGGGGCAACCCCGGCGGTTCGCTGACGGCGGCCGTGGACGTAGCCCGCTTGTTTTTGGACCGTGGCCGCATTGTCAGCGTCGAGGGCCGCACGCATAACCCCGAATATTACGACGCCATCCCCGAACTGGCCCTGTTCAAGAACCGCGATCAGCATCCCATGGTGCTGCTGGTCAATGAAGGCAGCGCCAGCGCCAGTGAAATCGTCGCGGCGGCCCTGCAGGACTGGGAGCGGGCCTATGTCGTTGGCGAACGCACTTACGGCAAGGGCAGCGTGCAAAGCTTGATTCAAATGGAAGGCGGCACCACGGCGCTGAAATTGACCATTGCCAAATACCTGCGGCCCAATGGCAAGAACATTCACCGGTTTCCCAACAGCAAGGATGACGAAGACTGGGGTGTTCGGCCGGACGCGGAAGTCAAACTGTCGCCGCAAGAAGAGTTGGCCTACTGGCTGAGTCGAAGAGACCGGGATGTGATCCGCGTTCCATTGTCGCCGCAAGAACAAGGGGAAATCCTGGCGGACGTCATTCGACCATGGGCCAGTCTATGGGTCCACCCCAGCCCCTCCGGAATGACATGGAATCTTTATTCGTTGATCCAGGCTTGTGAGCCGCTGCCCGCCCCCAAGACCCATGGCCAAGACCGGGTTCTCGACAAAGCTCTGGAATATCTCCGGCGTCAACAGCAACAAACAAGCAACGCCGTCAAGCAAGGGTAAGGCTGGCCCCGCCAGCGGGTCCAAGGCCGTCATCACTCTTCAACCACCATGGGCATGAGCCGAACGCTTTTCCTAGCCTTGGAGACCTCCTGCGACGAAACCGCCGCGGCCGTTTTTGACGATCAACTCCATGTGCTCTCGAGCGTAGTGGCCTCACAGCTCAAGCAACATGAACACTTTGGGGGCGTGGTCCCCGAGATCGCGGCTCGTGCTCATCTGACTCAGCTATTACCGGTCATGGAGCAAGCCCTGACCGACGCTCAAGTGACCCTCAAGGACCTGGGCGCGGTGGCGGTCATGAACCAGCCTGGCCTGGTCGGGGCGCTCCTCGTGGGCGTCAGCGCGGCCAAGATGCTGGCCGTCACCTTGGATATCCCCTTGTTTGCCGTCAATCATCTCGAAGCCCATATCTACGCTTGCCGCATGACGGCGCAGCGCGACATTTTCCCCTGTGTTGGCCTCGTCGTCAGCGGCGGGCACACGAGCCTGTTTCATTGCCATGACGCCCTGCATTTCGAATGGCTCGGCGGCACCATCGATGATGCCGCTGGAGAGGCGTTCGACAAGATCGCGGCAATCCTCGATCTCGGGTTTCCAGGCGGCCCTGCCATTGAACGATGCGCTAAGGGGGGGAATGCCAAGGCGTTCCCATTCCCCCGCTCTTTCCTTCATGAGGAACGGTTGGACTTCAGCTTTAGCGGCCTCAAAACGGCCGTGCGTTACAAGTGGCGTGATCTGCTCGACGAAGGCAAGGAGCCGTCCGCGCGGCTTAAAGCCGACGTCGCCGCGAGCTTCCAACAGGCTGTGGTGGAGGTCCTGGTCGCCAAATGCCGACAAGCCCTAAAGCAGACCGGATTGACGACCTTGGCCGTTGGCGGCGGCGTCACGGCCAATCAGTGCTTCCGCGCTGCTCTGGAAAAAATGATGGCCAAGCAAGGAGGGCAACTGATCATCCCTCCCTTGTCGATGTGCACCGACAACGCCGCCATGGCCGCCTTGGCCGTCGAGAAATGGCGGCGGGGCGACAGCGCTCCCTTGGATTTGGATGCCGAACCTTTGTTCCAGGCCGCGCCGCACCCTCGACGCATGGTCAAGCGGCCGCGCAAGCCCCATGGCGGGGAGTAAGGCGTTACTCGGCCGGTTCAGCGGACGCAGCCGGCGGTGGTGGCGGCGGCGCGTCCGGTTCGACGACGGTCGGCTCTTCCATAAGGGCTTCGAGCACAGGTTCCGCCTCACCGGGATAGGTCACAAAAACCTTCTCGGCTCTTTGCTCTTGTCCTTTGTTGCCGAGGGTGACTTCTTCCACTTTCACGTCCACGGGATTGCTGTTGCCGCAAGCAGGGCAGCGATAAAGAGTCGTCACGTAACGTGCGCCCTCCGCATTAAACACATCGAAATCCTTGCGGGGCAATGGCGTTCCTAGTCGGATCGCATCCAACCATTCATTGACCCGATCCGCACGGACCACGAAATCGCTCAGTTTTTTCGACTCTTTCCATTGATTGCATGCCGTGCAATAAGGCTCCGCCGCCGCCGACCTGCCGATGGCGAACGCAACAAAACCGATGATCAGCATCTCCACTCCGTAATAGATCAACGTGCCATAATAGCCAAGGTTGAAGCCTTTGCTGCTCCCCCGCCCAATCGACACGCCTTCTTCCGCCGCGTAGTCGATGTATTTTAGGAAGGTATCCACTTTCCTTACCTTGATGAGCATCTTCCACTCGTTCCACTCAGCTGGGTCCATGTCCCTCGGTTTTTGTTTGTCCATGCCCAGCTTCTCGAACAGCTCAACTCGATCCCATACTTGGGGATCGATCTGTGCCACCTGGCTTAATTGCCGCTGATAATCGAAGAACAGCATCATGACCGTGGAAAGCGCTCCGCCCATCAAGCCCGCCACGCCGCCCAGCCATGGACTGCGGACTTTGCCCAAGCGGATGGCCAAGTTCAGGGTGAAGCCGACGACGACGCCAACCCCGATTGGGAAAAGAATGATCAGATAAAAATGCTGTCCGATCCAGCTCGTGACGAAGCCCATGATGGCCGCGGCAATCAACGCCATGACGATGCACAGCGCCGAACCCAAACTGCTGTACCCGCCGTCGGGTTGATAGGGATGCACGTCAAAAGACGGGATGTTGGAAGGGGTCGAAGGGAATGCTTCCGCGGACATGACGACTCCTAGCGCGCCTGGCCCAGAGATGGTTGTTCGTGCACGCCACTTTACCATCCACCGGGCCGCATCGCCATGGGTTCGCCTATTTTTCAAGGTGCAGACGCAAGTGGTCGATCAGCTCCGCCTCCGCGACCGTCTGGCTCGCGTTGGCCCGGAGGTCTTTCACCTGCCAGACGGCTTTGGCGAAATCATCCGGCCCAGCGATCAGGGCCACGCGGAAGCCGCGCTTGTCCGCATAGGAAAGCTGCTGCCCCAGCTTCTTCGCTTCGGGGAAAACCTCCACCCCCATCCCAGCCTGGCGGAGGCGCCGGGCCATTTGCTCATAGCGTCCAAGATAATCCTTGGCAAACTGCACCATGAAGATCGGCGCCGCAGTGGCTTCACCGGATAGCAGCTTTAACTCCTCCATGGCCGCCAACAGGCGGTCCAGCCCCAAGGAAGCGCCCACGCCGGGCAGAACCTGCTTGGTGTACAGGCTGGCCAGATTATCGTACCTGCCGCCCGAACAGACGCTGCCGATGTTGGGCAGATCGGTCAGGAAGGTCTCGAAGACCGTCCCCGTGTAGTAATCCAAACCCCGGGCAATCGAGACATCGATTTGGATGCGTTCATCGGGCACCCCCGCCGCGTGCACCACCTGGACCAGTTCCCGCAGCCGCGCGATGCCCTCCGCCGCCTTGGGGTTTTGGCCAAAGTCACGAGTGAGTTGATCCAGGATCGCTTCGTTTTGCCCGGAAAGTTCGGCCAAATGGATGATCTTGAGTGCCTGCTCCGCGCTGACCCCGGTCCGTTCCTTCATCTCAGCCACCACGGCCTCCTTGCCGATCTTGGGCAATTTATCCAGGGCGCGCAGGAGCAGCGGCGTCTGCGGCGTGAGCTGCATCTCCTCCAACAAACCGTTGAGGATCATGCGATTGTTGATGTGGATCACGAACCGTTCAAACCCCAGGGCGGCCATCAGGTCGTGAATGACCAGGGCCACTTCGATGTCCGCGGCGTTGCTAGTTGTGCCGATGGTGTCAAAGTCGCACTGTACGAATTCGCGATACCTGCCGCGCTGCGTGTTCTCGCCGCGCCAAACCGGGGCGATGTGATACCGCTTGAAGGGCACTCCCAACTGGCCGATATGCTCGGCGGCGAACCGGGCGAAGGGCACCGTCAGATCGAACCGCAAAGCCACGTCCCGGTCGCCATGATCACGGAAGCGGTAAAGCTGCTTGTCGGTTTCCTCGCTGCCCTTGCCCAACAGAATCTCCGTGTATTCGAGGGCCGGAGTATCGATGGGTACGAACCCAAAGGAGCGGTAAACCCGGCGGGCGGTTTCCATGAGCTGCTCGCGGGGAATCATCAGCGTGGGCACGTAATCACGAAAGCCCTTCAAAGTGCGCGGCTCGATGAGTTTGTCTGCCAAGGGATTCTCTCGCCTTAATGAAATATCGATGTCCACCCCTCAGGACGCCGCCTGGTGCAGCCTTTGACGGCCACTCTGCGGCTCATCGCTCTGACCAGGGGTCTGTCTATCTGCTTACGCTTGCTCTGCCGCTTTGGCAATGGGCAGCCGTTGAAGTGATCTACG
>JAANMX010000726.1_pt1 | contig 41507 bp, 29 predicted proteins | sample 7279681 | NCBI WGS metagenome assembly JAANMX01 (sample SAMN14094542, study PRJNA606508) | bioreactor metagenome | isolation source: A lab-scale SPAN reactor treating ammonium-rich wastewater day 351 | place: Ireland: Galway | collected 2018-01-01
CCACACGGAGCGGCAGGCCATCCTGTATTCGCTGAAGACAGCGGTTCTTCATCGTCTCTTTCCTTGCCTTGTTAATTTTTCGGGATTAATCAGATATCGAGTTCGCGGGTGATGCGGTCATCCTCGATCAAGCCTTGTGCTTTGAGTGTGAGCAGGGTTTGAACATGGATCTGCCGTGCACGCGCCTCATCGACATCATTCCAGCCATGATGCGGGGCGAAACGGCAGCGCACCCTGACATCGGATCTGTGGAAGGCCAGCTCCAGGTTGGCGATCCACTCGATCAGCCGTGCAGCGGCGCGCTGCACCGATGCGGCGTTGTTGATCATCAGATCATACTGCGCACGCGCCCAGCTCTGGGTGGTGCCATAATTGCGTCCGATGAGAAAAGGAGCCAGGTGCAGGGCAGACACCACCTGCTCGCTGATGGTCTCGAGGGTTTCCCTCCAGCGCAGCATCTGGCCATTGGGTCCGACATAGGCGATTTCGACATTGGACTGGGTGAGGAAATTGCTTTCGGGTGAGCGAGTCCGCAGAGCCTGATCGATCGAATCGAATTCACCCTGGATTCTTTCGCGATACGCATCGACCCCCTCCCCTGGTTCACGCTCCGGGGCCTGGTAGCGGACATGCAGCGAGGGATATCCGGCATTATGCGCCGCCTTGCCCATATCCTCGAACAGCTGCTGTTGCAGCCGCAGCACAAAAGGCAGGCTGGAAAGGGGAGAACGCCCATAAGGGTTCTCCGCATCCGCATCCAGCCCATAATAAAAGAATGAAACCTCCGGCAGGGGCTTGAGGCTGCCATCCTCAGCAAGCTGGCAGGGAGTCATCCGCCCGGAGGTTGAATAGCGCTTGAAACGGATGCTGGATGGATCGATCGGCGCAAAGTGTGAAATCCCGCTGCGGCTTTCCAGAGCCACCACCTCCCCGGAGTAGGCACCGACTGTAAAAACGGATTGGTAAAACTGGTCGATCAATCCATCGAAACCGGGGCGATGGTCGAAGGTGGATTCCAGCAGACGCCGTTCCAGTTCCTCAAGAAGCACCTGGGCATCGGCACGCTCGCTGGTGGTTCCACCGATGTAATCCAGTGAGTGCGCAGTCGAACATAAACGCACCCAGGCCCAGACTCCCGCCGAGACATCGGGAATGTGGTCCCGCAAGTAACGGTAAAAGGCATGCCATCTCTCAGGCATCAGATCCTGGGGTGGAATGATCCCGCCATAACGGGATGAATCCACCTTCCAGGCCCCATTCATGCTGGAGGCCCTAGGCGCAGTCGGTATGGAGGGAGCATGGGGTACAGGGAGGGATCGGATTGGTTCTACAGGTGAATGTGCGGCGGCCTTTTTACGGAATAACTGGAACCACTGAGAAATGCCCACTGTCTGCCTCCTGGGAGCGCCTCAAGGCCTCCACTTATCCCGGCAAACAGCACCCGATGTGTCATTTCTATCTGATCAACTAATAAATATTCAAGAAAAACGGCCCGGCAGCATGGACAGCAGGTGATCCCCCAGGATTGGAAACTGGGGTTGTCTGAAAATCAGGACAGATTACTTGCGTGCTTCGAGAACGAGGGTGTTCAATTCAGGGAGGATCAGCTTTTCGAGCGCAACCCGGATCGAGGTGGAGTTCAATGGCAGGCTGAATACCGGATGTTTTTCGATGATTCCAGCGCTCGGACGGGAATACAGGCAGGCCGGGCCGGATTCAGCGAATATCAGGGTATTCAATAAATTTCCAAAACTATCGATCCGTTTCTGATACAGGCTGTGGAGGATGTCCCAGACTTCATCCTTATGAGACACCCCGATTCCACCTGTTGTCAGGATCACTTCGCACTCATCATCGGCCAGGGCTTCCGCAAAGGCTTCTCGAACAGCCGCCTCCGATTGCTTGACCACCCGGCGGTAAACCACCTCATGGCCCCCCTCATGCAGCAGGGATTCGATCAGCTTGCCGCTGGAATCATGATTGGAACTGGTTCCATCATGGATGGTCAGAACCACACACTGGATAGGTTTGGAGGAGAGATTCTGGTTTTCCTGGCTCATGATTCCTGTTTCCTGGCTTGTATTGAAAGTCTTCTTTTTACTCTCAAGCTTCCTTCCCTGTGAAGAACTCTCAAGACCCTGCTATATTATCCTATATGCTCACCAAGATAAAGCAAATTCGATCAATTTTATTTGTGTTACTGGCGGGGTTCTCCCAGACCGGATTCGCTCTCACATTCCAGCCCGCGCAGGTTTATCCGGCTTCCTCGGCCTTGAATGCCGGGCCGGAGTCGGTCGAATGCGGGGATCTCGACCAGGATGGCTTCCTCGATCTGGTCACTGCGGACAATGGGTTCATCTCCCTTTACTTCGGTGATGGAGGAGGAAATTTTCCCCGGCGCCATGCCATCGCCACCCGTGTCACCAATGCCACCGACCAGGCCGGTGGGGAAGAAAACGAATACGCCTCGCTGTTCGACCTGAACAAGGATGGGCTGCTGGATATTCTTGTGGCGAATGCCCCCAACCCGGGAGGAAGCACCGGCAACTCGATCCAGATCTACTATAATCAGCCCCTGTCACCTGGAACCTTCGTCACCCCACCGGTTCAAATCACCGCCGATATGGGTGTGAATCCCACCGCAGTGCGCGCCGGGCATTTCAACCCCGGTTATGACTCACTGCCGGATCTGGCGCTGTCGTTGTATCTCGACCCTCGCCTGCTGACTTACCTCGGAACCAGCGGTGGGGGATTCAACCCCTTTTTTGAATCGGCTCTGATTTCACAAAGTGCGGGCGAGAACCTGGATCTCGGAGACTTCAATGAGGATGGGTTACTGGATATCGCCATGGTTGACCGTCTGCGGGTCTGGGTCTTCTTTGGCGATGGCAGCGGATGGTTCCCGAACAGCATCAACCTCGCTACCGGAGGTTCCGGCGCCCACCTCGAATACGATGTCCTGATGAGGGATATGGATGGAGACCACCATCTGGATCTGGTTGTCGCCAATGGCGGCCTGTTCAACACACTCACCGATGCCTCCCATGCTGTGGCGATCCTGTATGGAAATGGCACCAGCCAGCCGCCTGTCCAATCCACTTTCCTGGATCCCGGCAAGGGAGTCACCAAGATCGCCACAGCCGATTTCAATGGAGATTCCTTCCTTGATATCGCCGCTGTGCTGCCGGGAGATACCTTCACAAATGGGACTGTGATGGTGTTCCTGAATGATGGAGCAGCCTCCCCGCGCACCTATGCCTCGAGCCAGCCTCTCTCTTTCAGCGCGGAGGGGCGGGTCAGCATGGGAATCAGCGCCGATGATTTCAACCGGGATGGACGGGCGGATCTGGCAGTAGCCAATGAGGGCTTCATTCCCTCCGGCATTCCTGGAAACCTGGTGGTTTTTCTGAATGCCCTTCCGGCTGTCGAGACTCCGACTCCCACCTCCACCCCCACACAGTACCCGGCCATCACTCAAACACCGACCCGGACAGCCACTCCCACACGCACACTTTCTCCAACCCGGACACTGACCCCACGCCCGACTCTCTCCCCTGACATCAATGGAGATGGCCGAGTCGACAGCAAAGATCTGCAGATACTCATCGAGCAGCAGGGGAACCAGGTTCCCTGACCGCCTCTCACTCAGTGGTTGTCATTCTCTGCGGGCCTTCCCATAATCGGCACCACATTCAACACAGTGGGAGGAACTGGCCTCATGCGCTTTGGCTTGGTCGGAGTCGGTGTCATCGCTGATTTTCATCGCAGGGCGATTGAACAGGTGGAGGGAGCTGAGCTCGGGGGCGTCTATGACAAATTCCCCGAAGCAGCCCACAAATTCGGCCAGCAGCACAACATCCCTGTGTTCAACAGCATCGAAGACCTGGTGCAATCGGGAGGATGTGAGGTCGTCACTGTCGCCACTCCGAGCGGGTGGCACATGGATCCCGTCCTTGAAGCCGCTCATGCGGGCGCCCATATCCTGTGTGAAAAGCCGATGGAGGTCACCACAGAAAAAATCGACCGGATGATCGCCGAATGCCGTAAGGCTGGAGTGAAGCTGGGGGGAATTCTTCAGTTTCGCACTTTCGATGGCCCACGGCAGGCCAGGCAGATCATCCAGGAAGGACGTCTGGGCAAGATTCTGGTGGCGGATGCCTACATCAAATATTACCGTTCCCAGGAATACTATGATTCAGCCGCCTGGCGTGGGACCTGGGAGTTCGATGGAGGCGGAGCCACCATGAACCAGGGAGTTCACTGGGTGGATCTGATCCAGTGGCTGGCAGGGGAGCCGGAATGGGTGTATTCACTGGCTTCCACTCTGGGACACCGCATCGAGGTGGAAGATGCCAGCCATTCTATCATCAAGTGGAAAGGGGGCGGTCAGGGAGTCATCGAGGCCACCACCTGCGCCAAACCCGGCATTGAAACACGGATCGAAATCCATGGCGAAAAGGGCAGCATCCTGCTGGAAGACACCCGCCTGAAGAAGTGTGTTATCGATGGCGAACCCGAAATCGCCGATTCCTCCCACAGCCAGGGAGGCGGTTATGGAGACCCCAAAGCGATTACCACTGCGGGGCATGAATATCATATCCGTGATATGATCCAGGCCATCCAGGAGGGGCGTGACCCGGTGGTCACCGGCGCTGAGGCGCGCAAGTCGGTCCACCTGATCACCAGCATTTACCGCAGCAGCCGCGAAGAGCAGCGTGTTTATCTGTGATCCTTGTGCAGTTGCACTGAAAACAAATGGAGGCACATTTACATGAGGTACATTCTGGCAGTTTTACTGATGGTGGGAATGATGGCAGGCGCTGCGACAGCGGTCACTTATGAACCCACCTGGGAGTCCCTGGACAGCCGCCCGAATCCCGCCTGGTTCGATGAAGCCAAGTTCGGCATCTTCATCCACTGGGGAGTCTATGCGGTTCCTGCCTGGGGTTCGAAGGGAAAGTATTCGGAATGGTACTGGAATGACATGATGGATCCCAATGGAGAAACCTGGAAGTTCCATCTCAAGACCTATGGCGAGGATTTTAAATACCAGGATTTCGCTCCGATGTTCAAAGCGGAAATGTTCGATCCGGCGCAGTGGGCCGATATCTTCGCACGCTCCGGCGCGAAGTATGTGGTCCTGACTTCGAAGCACCATGAGGGATTCTGCCTGTGGCCCAGCCCGGACAGCTGGAACTGGAACAGTGTCGATATCGGCCCGCATCGCGATCTCTGCGGCGATCTGACCCAGGCAGTCCGGGACCGTGGGCTGAAAATGGGCTTTTACTATTCGCTCTATGAGTGGTTCAACCCGATTTACAAAACCGATGTGCACCGTTATGTCGATCAGCACATGCTTCCGCAGCTCAAGGATCTTGTGAACCGTTATCAACCCTCCCTGATCTTCAGCGATGGCGAATGGGACCACCCCAGCGATGTCTGGCGCGGCACCGAATTTCTGGCCTGGCTCTACAATGAATCGCCCTCACGTGAGGATGTCATTGTCGATGACCGCTGGGGCAAAGACACACGCGGCCATCATGGCGGCTACTACACCACCGAATACGGAAACATCTATCAGGCTCCTGAGGATGCTTTCCAGAAACGCAAGTGGGAGGAATGCCGCGGGATGGGGGCTTCTTTCGGATACAACCGGAATGAAACCATCGATGAGTACAAACCGGCTGGCGAGCTGATTCACCTGCTGATCGAGCTGGTCGCCAGGGGAGGCAATCTGCTGCTCGATATCGGGCCGACCGCCGATGGACGGATCCCTGTGATCATGCAGCAGCGCCTGCTCGAGATCGGTGACTGGCTGAAGGAGAATGGCGAAGGGATTTATGGCTCCAGCCCCTGGCGGGTGAATGCCGAAGGAGATTCAGTGCGTTACACCACACGTGATGGGGCGGTTTATGCCCACCTGCTCAAATGGCCCGGAGCGGAACTGGCTCTGGAATCACCCAAAGCCGGGGGAACAGTTGAAGCCTCCCTGCTGGGCTGGCCCGAACCGCTGGCCTGCAAAGTCGAAAATGGAAAAATCCACATTTCCATGCCGGTCATTCCCCCGGATAACAATACAATCCGTCATGCCTTTGTGATCCGCCTGAAGGGTGTGGAATAGACCGGCCAGACACCACCACGAAAAAGGGGGCATCGTTTCCGATGCCCCCTCGACATGACGAATAAATCCGAATCAACCAGCCGGCTTATTGATACAGTGACCAGTCGATGATAGCAGAGGGTGCGATCGGTCCCTGGGAACCGAGAGCACTGCCATTCGTACCAGCAGTCGCAAGAGCTTGATTGCTGTAAAGGAAGCCATCCTTGTCGCAACCTGGGGCAGTATAGCCCGGATCGACATTCAGATTGCTGGCGGCATTCACAGTGAAGCTGCCGGTGTTGGAAACCTGAGTCCCTGCGAAGATATCGTTATTGTTGATATTGGCGACGAGTGCAACCGGGCTGTCGGCAGTCAGGCTGACACCCACAGCAGCCTGGAAAATGCTGTCGGTAATAGTGAGAGTTCCGGGGGGTTCATGAGAGTCCGGTCCATCCTCCGCCAGAACACCAATTGAACTGGGAGCATAGACATCGCAGTTATCCAGAATGCAGGATGTCTGGGTGGGTGGATCCAGTCCTGGAACTCCGATGTAGTAGTCCTGGGTTATATCGCCTGGTGAGTATTGGATGGCCCGGTAGTTCGGGTCGGTGCTGGTCACATCGAAAATACAGGCATTGAAGGTTCCCGTCCCCTCATTCACCCTGACCAGCCGCCCGGCATCCCCGCCGCCACAGAACAGGCAATTATTGAATGTGGCCACAATGGGGCTGTTCCCTTCTTCCGGTGAGCCGTTGAACTCGACATGGTCATCCCGCAAGGCGCGCTGCCAGGTGCAATCATTGAAGGTTTGATTTCCTCCACCGATCGTGAAATCCCCGCGGTGATCATGAAAGAAGCAATTGTCGAAGGTGTAGGTCCCGCCATCACAAGTGGCCAGGCTGGATGTGCCACTCGCGAGGTTGCCGCCATCGAATTCGACATTGGTGAAGGATCCCGACGAGGGAACCGGGGGAATATAGAGAGTTTCGCCCGATAACAGCAATCCGAGGTAGGTCGCAAAGTCGGTTGTGTCAAACAAAGCCTCACCGTACCGCAAGGTGGTGTTGACAACCTGGAGATTCGAGCTTGTGAGTAGCGGTTGCGTATATCCGGCAGGGCCGAAAACCTTGGGTGCTCCCAAAGCCTGCACCGCCTGATCGAATACCTGGAGGTTTCCAGTGAATACATAGATGCAACGCCCCGCATTTGTAGCTGGGTCGCATTCAATGACACAGTTCTCGATGCGCACATCATTGGCTGCAATCTGAACCGCTGTAGCTTCATGGAACTGTCCATCTCCATCGATGCTGTTGTTTCGGATAGTCAGATTCCGGAGGGTTGTTCCATTTCCTTCGATCAGGAAGCCATGCTGGTCCGGCTGATCCGCTGGATATCCCGCTACAGCTTCGATGAAAAGGGAGAGGATTCCGAGTATCCCTCGAGCGGGGGTAGGGATTGCGGTATTGGCCGCTTCGATCACAGGGGTCTGGCCCGGCGCGGCTTCGATGGTGAGGTTGGTTTTGGCGTTGGCTCCACCGATAATGATCAGGTCTTCGACATAAGTTCCACTCTGCAATTGAATCACATCGCCATTGCCAGCCGAGTTGATAGCTGCCTGAATCGAAGCCGGTGGTGCACCAACATTGATGGTGGCAGCAAAGCTTCCAGCCGCAAGGACCAGGTTTACAGCAATGAGTGGCACTAAACTGCTTTTCATGACTCGACAGCTCCTTTCTTCCTCTCAGATTTGTGGAACTTTTTTCAGGGTCTGACTCCCATGAGCCAGATCTGCTGAATCTCCAGTCCTGCAAGCATTTGCCGAGGAGGGTAACCAGAGTTCCTCTCTCCGGCAACAAAAAATTTCAAACTGGAGGATTTTTTATAACTGCGGGGAAAGAAGCTGATTCGTATAAATGAAGGGGATTAAACAAAAGGGGTGCAGAAACCTGCACCCCTTTCTGGATTAACTTCAGATTGATTTTCAGAATGATCCTGGAAAATCTCTCAAGCGGTACGGCGGCGTTTGGCTGCAGTCAGGCTGATCAGGCCGGCCGCCAAAAGCCCGATTGTGGTCGGTTCCGGAACGACCATCGAACCGCCTGCCCTCTGATTGATGAAGCTTTCACTCTTTCCATTGCTGAACGCCTGGACATGAATCCCGATACGAAGATCGCCATTCCCCAGCGCCGCCAGCACAGAGTTGAAAGTCTTGCCGGACAGCAGGTTCATGATCACACCCAGCTTTTCACCTGGGTTGACACCGTTTTTGGAAACCGGGCTGTCCGAGTCGGCTGACAACCCTTTGCTTGCAATGAATGGCTGGGCAAGCGATTTTCCGCCAGGAAGATTGCTGGGGCTGGCGAGCGGGCTGAAATCGACTCCCGCATCTCCACCGGTCCCATTGTCCTTGTCGATCAGCCCGGCCATGCTCAGCAGAGTCTTGGCGGGAGAACCATTATCAAAATAGATATCGGTGATCGAGCAGGCTGCTGTGCCAACATTAAAAAAAGTAAACAGCACCTGGTTGGCATTGTAGCTGTTCACACTCACCGACAACTGCGCCTCACCAATCGCGGCCGATTGCGCGCTGTTGTTGGTGATGGCATCGAAGCCTAATGTGGTGGCATGGCCTCCCATGGCAAAGCACAGCAGCGCGATCAGGGCCACACACCCACTCAGAACCATTTTTTTCATTTCTCTCTCCTCTCCTATGTTTCAAGGATGATTTTGTCCCACTCCCAAATCGCAGAATATGTGCCAAATACCTGATCAATTTCAGAACACACTCATATTAAAGGATTTACATCCAGCTAAGGGCTGCCTCAGCGGGGGGAATCCAGCTCTTTCAGGTCCACTCCAGAACAGAATTTATTCAAATGAGATCAATGTTTAACGGCCTTCTGTCAAGTATCTATTATAAACCGGAATTCTGGAATTTTTCCCTTTATGGCCTGGGGATTCACCGATTGGCAGGGAAGTTGCCCTGTTTCTTGATTCCATTCCGATTCGGTTTCAAACTGCGGATATGGTCACTGTTCCCCAGAGCACAGTTCAAAATACCTTCCGGGGGCAATCCCTTCCAGCCGGGTATAAAAACGAGAACGGCAATGGGCTGCATGCACCGCCTGCTCTGGAATTCAGCTTCACACCACTTTATATCCTCCTGGGGTTGTGGGTGGTTTGTGTCGGAATCAATTTCGCCACCGGCCGGCATTTTCGTTTCGAGCTGGCACTGGCCCTGTGGTTCATCGGAAACCTGCTGTTCCTGGGGAGCGGAAAGGGAATGTATGAGACCTTTCTATTCCTTGTTCTTCCGGCCGTCCTTCTCGGCGTGACCGATCTCTTTCCGGTCGGCCCTGTCACTGTCGAGATGGCCTACCTGATTCCAGCTTTGAATCTCATCCCTTATTGCTGGAGTGGTGCTCTGAAACGCGGTTTTCCTGAACGCAACCAGGCCAACCGCGCCAACCGGCTGGGACCCTATCTGGCCCTGTTTGTTTTCGCCTGCATCGGTTCCGCCTTTCAGGGGGTGGTGATCTATCCCACCCAGGCGCTCAGGGCGACCGGGGTCATATTCATCATCCCGTTCTTTTTTTACCTCTACACATCCCATGCCATCCAGCGCCTGGCGAATGTCAAAGAAATCGCACGGCTGATTGTCATGATTACCGCCTTCTATTCAGCCTTGATGGGCATCATTCAGATCGCCCACCGGGGGCATTTCGCCAGAATTGCCAGAAACCTGGTGCTGTTCCCCGAGGAGAAAATCGAGCTGATGTGGAAATTCACATTTGGCGAAGGCAAGGTAATTTCTGTCTGGCCGGATGCCGCCAGCTTCGGCCATGTGCTCTGCTTTTCATTCCCCCTCGCCTTCGGGCTGGCGCTGACCGCCAGAACCACCCGTGAGCGGATCGACTCAATCCTCGCCACCCTGCTGATTTCGATCGGGATCATGATCACCGGCAACCGCACCGACATTCTCGGAGCCTTCACAACTGTCATTTTTCTGATCCTTGGCTTCTGGACCCGTTCGGCCACTGTGCGGGGGATCATCTTCAAGGTGGGCATGATCGCCATCATCGCTGCGCTGGTGATCATCTCGACACGCGAAAACAACGGCCTGACACGCCTCTTCATGCCGGGAGACTGGGATAAGAAGACCGCCAGCAGCCGCACCATCCTGATTGGTGAGGGGATCCGCATGTTCGAATCCAGCCCGATGCTGGGGATCGGCCTCGATAACTTCCGCTTCAATCAGGATTACCGCAAAGATGGCCTCTATATTGTCGAGAACTACGCCCATAACCTGTTCGTACAGATCCTGGCCGAAACCGGAATCATCGGCCTCTGCTTTTTCCTGCTGCTGATGATTCAGGTTTTCCGTTTCGCACGCATCACCTGGCGGCATCGCACCGACACCGAGCTGGATTTTTTCTGCTACCTCTTTCTGGTCAGCTGCGTGGTGCTGGTCCTCCAGGGGTTGATTGAAAACGCGCTGTTCTATGTCCAGACTGCATCCCTGTTCTGGGCCGGTGTCGGCATCTGGCGTGGCAGGGCGCTCGAAAAGAAACACGCTGAGCTTCAGCTCTGAATCCGGGTTCCATCGGGCCTTGAACCATCCCTCACCCCACAACTCCTTGCCGAAGTTCAGCCGTCATGACCAATACAGTTATATCGGAATTCAATTGCCACATTCATGCATTAAAGAAAAAAAATCGAAAAATTTACTTGAAACATTTTTGGTTCTGGGCAAGTATTGATGTTTAAGGACAGTTGAGTGCAACTGTCATTTCAAATCAGAAGGAGGTTCATTGATGACTCTCGCAAAGAGACTAGTCCTTTGTTCTCTGCTCGGTGCTGCCCTGCCAGTTCTGGCTTTGGCGCAGAGCACCAACCCAGCCTCAGTCGGAGCAACTCCATTGGGGCCAAACGTGGATGTGTGGCCGGAGATGCTGACACTCGATAATGGCTTCGGCAACTATGATGTCGATGCCATCGGAAAAGATGCTCAGACACAAAAGGAGGAGTTCGTTTTCTTCGGCGTCTCCAATGACGCCCAGTGCGGCCCGAAAAAAGCTGTCATTTCAGGCACCGGTGTTGAGTTTGCAGTCCGTGATGGCCTGGTGGATGACAATGGCGCCGATTTCCTCGGCGCAGCCGCCATCGCCAACTATGGTGTGGTCAATGGATTCGGCTGGCGTGCCATGGCCGATGGAGATGCCTCCAGCGGGCAGTTCATTGTCGCCATGATTTTCTTCAACAATGAAACTGGCGCAGTGATTGACTTCCCTGGGAACCCGGTCGCGGCTTTTGATTATTGCGAATCTTCAATCGAGGCCAACCTGGTGGACGACCATTACCTCAGCCAGCGCTTCACCCGGGATTGTGCCAAAGTCAGCAACATCTCGCCGGGACGAAACATTCCTTCCTCGACCTCTCACGTGCAGGATCCCTGGTACCCGAGTGATGCCCATGAGAGCCGTGCGGCTGGTTGCGCGATTCTCTCCAATGGGAATTCTCTGCACGCCATCAATGACCGCAGCCGCCAGGGCGGTGGAGAAGCAGACAAGGGTGCTGTTGAGTACTTCGTCGACAATGGCCTGGTGCCATCTCTCAACAACGGGACCAGCCACCGTGTCAATGTCCACACCGTCACCAGCCCGGATGCAGCCACTTTTGTTGTGAACACCACCCCAACTTTTGTGGATCCCAACACAGGCGGAACCTTTGAAAACTCGCAGCCACAGATGGCCGCCGCAGGCAATGGATGGTTCGCGATGCGCTCCAGCAGCGCCGGTGGTGTGGTTGCCTTCTTCCGCAATGATGGCACCCGGATCAAGCAGATCTATGGTTATCCAACCCTTTATCAGGACACCCCGGGTCTTCTGCCTGGCAACGATGACATTGTCGTCACCGATGGCGGCAACTCGATTTCGGCGGGCGGCGATATGCTTTATGTCTCCACCAAGTATTCCGCCAACGGGTCCGAGGTTCACCGGCCCTGCGTCCTTCGCTTCAAAGTCAATGCAGGCCTGACCGATGTCACTCTGCTTCCGGCCATTATCGCAGATGATGACTTCTCGGCTGCATCAACAGACAACATTCATCATGACACCATGGATGTCGCCGCCAATCCGGTGGGTGACTTCGTGATTGCCTGGCGCCGTGGTGAAGGCGATCTGGGCGGCCCGGTCGTTGCCCGTGTTTACAATGTCGATGGCACACCCGCCACCGGCAGCTTCTATGTTTCTTCTCTGGCCGACCCCACCACCGACCTGTGCCAGAACATGCCGCTGGATGACCGCCAGGTCAAAGCCGGCTTCAATGGCGATGCGGTCTGCGTGAGCTGGTTCACAGCCAATGGTGTGGCTTCAGTCGATGCCCCGGATTGCTCCGGTGCAACCAAGTCCACCTCGATCACTGGCGCGGCCATTTCGACCGCAGCCCGTGTCTTCCAGGTGAATGTCACTTCCAACATCAAGAACTGGGATCTGTACTGAGCCAGATTGATTAGATAAGCCCGAGAGCTTATTCAAGGGGCCGTGCAGGAAACTGTGCGGCCCCTTTTTCATGCAGGCTTCCTGAACCCGGCTCAGCCAGCTGGATGAAAATGGGACTGGATGCGCTCGAGCACCTGCCTGTGGAGGCTCCCAGCAGGCTGAGTTCCATCCAGAATCTCCACCCGGTGGGTCACCCTCTCCTTTTCGAGGATCAGCCGGTAGGCGGCCTGGACCGACCGAAGAACTTCTTCCCGTTCGAACAGCTCCTGATCCTGGCCACGGCTGCGAATTCGCGACAAACACTCCGCAATGGGGGTATCGATAAAAAACAACAGGTCCGGCCGCGGGAAAATCGAATGAAGCGCTTCCAGCCAGTCCCGATCCGGCCCATCCTGGTAAGCCAGAGTGGAGTGGAGGTAACGGTCCTGCAGGATCCATCCACCCGAATCGAGTGTGGCCTCGATGCCGCCCTCCGAGAATACATGCTGGCAGCGGTCGGTGGTAAAAGCCAGCGCCAGGGTGCGCCGGTCCAGGCTGATCTGTCCCTTGAGAGCCTGGCGGCAGATTTCTCCGAATGGGCCATGGGTTGGCTCAGCAGTCGACCGGATCAGGGCTTGATCGCCCAGAAGGCCACGGAGAGCGCTCTCCAGCAGCTTCACCTGGGTGGTGGTCCCGGCTCCATCCAGCCCTTCAAAAACAATCCAGCGCCCTTTCATTCCACCTCTTCCTCTCCAGCCACCTTTGGGGCAGCCATGGAACCATGTTAAACAGGTGGAGGTTAAATAACAAAGGCGCATCACAAAAATGAGCGGGGCGATCCCCCGGGGTGGTCGAGCTGGGCTTGAGGGCGGCCTGAATTCGCTGAATGGGGGAAGTTATTCAAGGAAGTTTCGGTTATGATGCCTCGCCAAAAAAGGGGTTGTCTTCAAGAAGCCTGAAGGTTAAGGTGAATTTAACCCGAACGACTTGATTTTCTCTTCTGCCAGGGAGCGATGCAGCCACCCATGGCGGTTGGAAAGCCAGGTTGTATCTGTGCAGCACGATCCCGAAGGCAGACAGCAGCAAGTCGATCTGGGCGCCCCGGCCAGGGGATCAGGAGAAGTGCCGCTTATCTGAGGCGGGTGTATCCAGATGGAGACAGCTGCGGCAATCTCGACGAAATGAGAATTCTGATGCGTAAAAGAGGATGGGTTTAAGACAATGACGGGTAACCGCCCCCTCACCCGGACCGGACTTTATGATCCGATCCATGAACATGACAGCTGTGGTGTGGGATTTGTCGCGGACATCAAAGGCCGAAAGTCCCGCGGGATCATTGTGGATGCCCTTGAGATCCTGCGCAACCTCGAACATCGCGGCGCCTGCGGATGTGATGCTCTGACCGGAGATGGCGCCGGCATCCTGATCCAGATACCTCAGGACTTCATGTCGCGTGTTGCGGATGAATGCCGCATTGCACTTCCCCCAGCAGGTGAGTATGGGACCGGGATTGTTTTTTTCCCCACTGAAGCAGCCGATCGGGATTTATGCCTGAAAACCTTTGAGCGCATCATCCGGGAGGAAGGTCAGACACTCCTCGGGTGGCGGGAAACCCCAACCAACAGCGGCTGCATCGGCCATGTGGCGCGCCGTGTGGAACCCTTGATGCGCCAGGTGTTCATCGGCAGAGGAGACTGCCCGAAAACCGATGACTGGGCTTTCGAACGCAAGCTTTATGTCATCCGCAAGCGGGTCGAAAACGAAATCCGCGGCTCGAACATCCGCCAGGCCAATTATTTTTACCTCCCCAGCCTGTCATCACGGACCATTGTTTACAAAGGCCTGCTGCTGGCGGATCAGGTGTGCCGCTATTACCCGGATCTGGCAGCGGAGGATATGGTGTCCGCGCTGGCGCTGGTTCACCAGCGTTACAGCACCAACACCTTCCCAACCTGGGATCTGGCGCACCCCTTCCGCTTCCTGGCTCACAATGGGGAAATCAACACACTGCGCGGAAACATCAACTGGATGCACGCACGGGAAACACTTCTGGATTCCCCCCTGTTCGGAGAGGACTTGAAAAAAATCTTCCCGGCAATCGTGCCGAGAGGAAGCGATTCAGCTACCCTCGACAATGTCCTGGAGATGATTGTTCTGGGCGGCCGCCCCCTCGAACATGCCATGATGATGCTGATTCCGGAACCCTGGGATGGGCATGAATCCATGGCGGATGACCGGAAGGCGTTTTATCAATACCACTCCTGCCTGATGGAACCCTGGGATGGCCCGGCTTCCATTGCCTTTACCGATGGAATCCGGATCGGGGCGGTGCTCGACCGCAATGGCCTGCGCCCTTCACGTTATACAGTCACCCGTGATGACCGTGTCGTCATGGCTTCGGAAACTGGCGTGCTTCAAATCCCGCCGGAGAATGTCGCCATGAAAGGGCGCCTGCAGCCCGGGCGCATGTTCTTTGTCGATCCGGAACAGGGACGGATCATCACCGACGAAGAACTCAAGCAGCGCCTGATCGACCGTCGGCCATACCGGCGCTGGCTTCAGGAGAATCTGGCGGATATTCGCGACCTGCCGGAACCTGCTGGAAAGGGTCCGGCACCGGAAAAAACCTCCCTGCTCGAAAGACAGCAGGTGTATGGATATTCAAGGGAAGACCTGCGCATGCTTCTGGCTCCCATGGCGATGGATGGAATTGAAGCCGTCGGGTCGATGGGAAACGATGCTCCGCTGGCGGTGCTCTCGAACAAAGCGCCACTGCTCTACAATTATTTCAAGCAGCTCTTTGCCCAGGTCACGAACCCGCCGCTGGATGCCATACGCGAGGAGCTGGTCACATCACTGATCAGCACTCTGGGTTCGGAAGGAAACCTGTTTGCCGAAACTCCTGAGCAGTGCCGCCTGCTCAGCCTGCCATACCCGCTTTTGACCAACCGGCGGATGCAGCAGATCCGGGAAGTGAACCGCGATGGATTGCGCTCGGTGGAGATCTCCATGCTCTGCCGGGTCTCTGAGGGAGTCCGCGGCCTTGAAGACCGTCTCGAATCAATTTTCCAGGAGGCATCGGATGCGATATCTTCCGGAGCCACTATCCTGATCCTCAGTGACCGTGGCCTCGATCGGGAGCATCTGCCGATCCCCAGCCTGCTGGCGACCGCCGCCCTGCATCATCATCTGGTGCGTGAAGGAACCCGCACACAGGTGGGGCTGGTTGTTGAAACCGGCGAGGCGCGGGAGGTTCATCATTTCGCCCTGCTGGCAGGATATGGCGCGGGCGCGATCAACCCCTATCTGGCCTTTGAATGCCTCGAGCAGATGATCGACGAAGGCGAAATCAACGGCATCGATCTCGAAACCGCTGTCCAGAAATTTATCAAAGCGGCCAACAAAGGCATCCTCAAGGTGATGTCGAAGATGGGGATATCGACCCTGCAGAGTTATCGCGGCGCCCAGATCTTCGAAGCGGTCGGATTGAACAGCCGCCTGATTGACCGATACTTCACTGGAACCGCCTCCAGAATCCAGGGAGTCGATCTGCCCGATGTTTATCGCGAATGCCTGGAGCGATTCCGCTACGCTTTCCCGCAGCATGATGCCCGTGGCGCCCGCCCGCTGGTCAGCGGTGGACAGTATGCCTGGCGCCGGGATGGCGAATACCACCAGCACAATCCACTGACCATCGCCAAACTTCAGGAAGCCACACGGCGGAATCACCGGCCCACCTGGGAGGAGTTCACCGAGCTGGTCGACAACCACGAGCATAATCTGTCCACACTCCGCCGCCTGCTCGACTTCAAGGAGGTTCACCCCCCGGTCCCGCTCGATGAGGTCGAAAGTGTCGACTCCATCCTGCGGCGCTTCAAAACAGGCGCGATGTCTTTCGGCTCGATCAGCAAAGAAGCCCACGAAACCATCGCGGTCGCAATGAACCGCATTGGAGGAAAGAGCAATACCGGCGAGGGTGGAGAGGATCCCGGGAGATTTGTGCGGGATGAGAATGGGGACTGGCGCCGCAGCGCTATTAAACAGGTTGCATCAGGACGGTTCGGGGTCACCAACAGTTATCTGGTCAATGCCGATGAGCTGCAGATCAAGATGGCCCAGGGAGCCAAACCCGGCGAGGGCGGCCAGCTGCCGGGCCATAAAGTGGACAAAGTCATCGCACGGGTGCGCCATTCCACTCCCGGTGTGCAGCTGATATCGCCCCCGCCTCACCATGACATCTACTCCATCGAGGATCTGGCCCAGCTGATTCATGACCTTAAAAACGCCAACCGTTACGCCCGGGTGAGTGTGAAACTGGTCGCCGAAGTCGGTGTTGGAACTGTGGCCGCGGGTGTGGCCAAGGGGAAAGCCGATGTCGTTCTGGTCAGCGGCCAGGATGGAGGAACCGGCGCCAGCCCGCAGACCTCGATCAAACATGCCGGGCTTCCCTGGGAGCTTGGCCTGGCAGAAACCCATCAGACACTGCTGATGAACGATCTGCGCAGCCGGATCGTCGTCGAAACCGATGGACAGCTGAAAACCGCCAGGGATGTCGCCATCGCCTGCCTGCTGGGGGCCGAAGAGTTCGGTTTCGCCACCACTGCGCTGATCACCCTCGGGTGCATCATGATGCGCAAGTGCCATCTCAACACTTGCCCGGTAGGCGTCGCCACCCAGGACCCGAGGCTGCGCGCCAAATTCACCGGCAAGCCCGAGCATGTCATCAACTTCCTGACTTTCATCGCCGAGGATCTGCGCAAGATCATGGCACGGCTGGGCTTCCGGACTATCAATGAGATGGTCGGGCATGTCGAATGCCTCGACACCCAGCTGGCCATCAATCACTGGAAGAGCCAGGGGCTTGACCTGACTCCTCTGCTGACCAAACCCCAGGTGCCCGCATCTTATGGCACCTATTGCAGCCAGTCCCAGAACCATGATCTGGATAAGGCGCTCGATAACACCCTCATCGATGAAATCCTGCCGATGCTCGAGAAGGACGGCAAAGCTGAAAAACATTACCCCATCCGGAATATCAATCGGACTGCGGGAACCATGCTGTCGAGTGAGATCACACGCCGTTACGGGCCGGATGCGCTCGAAGAAGATTCTGTGATCCTGCATTTCACCGGATCAGCGGGCCAGAGCTTCGGAGCCTTTTCGGTCAAAGGGCTGACCCTTGAGGTCGAAGGCGACGCCAATGATTACTTCGGCAAAGGCTGTTCCGGATCGAAGATGATCATTTTCCCGGACCGCCGCTCAGCCATCGAACCGGAAAAGAACATCGTTATCGGCAATGTCGCATTCTATGGCGCCACCAGCGGTGAAGCCTATGTTCGAGGAATGGCGGGCGAGCGATTCTGTGTGCGCAACAGCGGCATTCGCGCGGTGGTCGAAGGTGTCGGAGACCATGGATGCGAGTATATGACCGGAGGAGTGGCGGTGATCCTGGGGCCGACCGGAAGAAACTTCGCAGCTGGAATGAGCGGTGGCTGCGCCTTTGTGTGGAATCCGGATGGAACCTTCGCGACACGCTGCAATCAGGAAATGGTGGACCTCGAAGAAGTGGAGGATCCCGCCGACATCGACCTTCTTAAAGGGCTGGTCGAAAAGCATCTGGCTTATACCGGAAGTTCTGTCGCCGACAGGATCCTGAAAGACTGGAAAAAGAGCCTTCCCCATTTTGTCAAAGTCATGCCGATTGAATACAAACGCGCACTGGCCGGGATCGAACGCGAAAAGAACGGCAAAGCGGATGTCGATGAAGGAGTGCTCGAGGAGGTTGCAACCCGTGGGTAAAATTACCGGCTTCCTGGAATTTCCGCGTGAAACCGCCTCTTACCGGCCGGTGGAAGAACGCATCCGGGATTACATTGAAGTGGTGCAGGCTTTCCCTGATGACAAGCTGCAGATTCAGGGGGCGCGCTGCATGGATTGCGGGACTCCCTTCTGCCATACCGGCTGCCCTCTGGGCAACATGATCCCCGACTGGAATGACCTGGTGTACCGTGGCAAATGGAAAGAAGCCATCGAGCGCCTGCATTTTACCAATAACTTTCCCGAGTTCACCGGGCGAGTCTGTCCGGCTCCCTGCGAGAAGGCCTGTGTCCTCGGGATTATTGAACCCCCGGTCAGCATCAAGCAGATCGAAGTGGGGATCATTGAACATGCCTTTGCCCATGGTTACATAATTCCACATCCCCCATTGCAGCGCACAGGGAAAAAAGTGGCGGTGATCGGCTCCGGTCCCGCCGGGCTTGCCTGTGCCGCCCAGCTCAATCTCGCCGGACATACAGTCACTGTGTTCGAACGGTCGGATCGGATCGGGGGGCTGCTGATGTATGGCATCCCCGATTTCAAACTCGATAAAAGCGTGGTGCAACGCCGCCTGCATCTGATGGAGCAGGAAGGAATCATTTTCAAACCCGGCACCTGGGTGGGGAGAAACTTCCCGGCCGGACGCCTCAAAGAGTTCGACGCGACTGTGATCGCGGTCGGCTCGACTCAGGCACGCGACCTGTCGATTCCCGGGCGGGATCTGGACGGGGTCCATCTGGCCATGGATTTTCTGCCTCAACAGAACAGGCGCAACCAGGGCGATGCCATCCCCGAAGGATCCAGCATCACCGCCAAAGGCAAGCATGTGGTGGTGATCGGCGGGGGTGACACAGGGTCAGACTGCATCGGAACTTCGATCCGCCAGGGCGCTTTGTCTGTCACCAACATCGAAATATTCCCGCGGCCTCCGGAAGAACGGACCGAGACCATGCCCTGGCCATACTATCCCATGATCCTTCGGACTGAATCCTCCCATCAGGAAGGTGTCCAGCGTGAATGGAGCATCCTGACAAAAGAATTTGCCGGCTCGAACGGGCGTGTCGAAAAGCTGCGGGCCACCCGCCTCGAGTATGAAACCGATGAAAATGGCCGTCAGCGTTCCAGGGAGGTTGAGGAGTTCGATATCCCAGCTGATCTGGTGCTGCTGGCACTCGGATTTGTCGGGCCTGAAAAGAATGGCTTGATCGATGACCTGGGCCTGGCTCTGGATGAGCGGGGAAATATCCTCGGAGATCAGGATTACATGACATCGAAGCCCGGCATCTTTGCCTGCGGAGATGCGCGCCGAGGGCAGTCTCTGGTCGTATGGGCGATAGCCGAAGGGCGCGAGGCCGCGCGGAGTGTCGATCACTATCTCATGGGCCAATCGGTCCTGCCGGTGTTCGATGCGCGCCGCTTGAGCCTGCCTCCGAGGCGCTGAAAACACCATGCTGTTTGCTTCAGGTGTTTCCAATTCACGCGATCTCGATACCGCACTCAAATCGATTTACACACAGATCGAAGGCGCCATGGGTGGGTACCAGACCGATCTTGCCATCATTTTCACCACCGCTGATTATGCCGATGACTGCCAGGAGATCAGCCGCCGGATCCGGGAGCGTTACAGTCCAGGCGTCTTTCTGGGCTGCACCGGCTGTGGAATCATCGGAGGCAGCCAGGAATACGAAGAGCAGCCAGCCATTTCTCTGCTGGTCGGTTCCCTTCCCGGAGTAGAAATCGCCCCCTTTCGCCTGACACAGGAAGACCTTCAGGGAATCACTGACATCGAGGATGCCAGGAGGCTTTTCGGCGTTTCTCCCGAAGATCGGCCGAATTTTTTCCTCTTTCCTGATCCATTCTCGATTCATGCACTGAATCTGCTCTCGATTCTCGACCGGTTTTATCCCTCATCCGTCAAGCTGGGCGGGATCGCCAGTGCGGGGTTTCAGCCTGAATCAAACCGTTTTTATCTCAATGATGAGACCTTCACGGATGGCCTGGTCGGCATGGCGCTGCAGGGTGACATTGAGGTCGCCCCAATAGTTTCGCAGGGCTGCCGCCCCATCGGGTCTCCTTTTCTGGTGACAGATGCTGAGCAGAATATTCTGCGCAAGCTGGGGAACCGTCCCGCTCTGGAAGCCCTTCAGGAGCTTTTTATCTCCCTCTCTGAAGAGGATATGAACCTGGCTCAGACCGCGCTCCTGATGGGAGTGGTGATCGATGAATACAAGACCGAATTTCAACGCGGTGATTTTCTGATCCGCAACCTGATCGGTGCCGACCCCTCCAAAGGTTCTCTGGTGATCAATGACAATGTGGGAATCGGGCAGACAATCCAGTTCCAGGTGCGCGATGCCCGTTCCGCCGCAGAGGACCTCGAGTATCTTCTGTCCTCCAGGCCGGAATCATGGAATGGGCGCCAGCCTCTGGCCGCTTTTATCTTCAGCTGCAATGGGCGTGGGGAGAGGCTGTTTTCAAGCCCGAACCACGATATCTCCCTGATTCGGAAATGGACCGGGGTTTCCCCGGCGGCGGGTTTCTTCTGCGCGGGAGAAATCGGGCCGATTGGCGGAAAAAGCTTTATCCATGGATTTACCAGCAGCATTGGGTTTATTCTACCGGGATCATGACAGACACACTCAAGAGAACCCGCCTCGCCCCCCTGCAGGAAGACCAGGGGGCACGCTTTGTCCCCTTCGGCGGCTGGGAACTGCCGGTAATGTACACCTCGATTGTCGAAGAGGCCGATGCGGTCCGAAACCACTGTGGAATGTTCGATGTCTCTCACATGGGCAGATTGTTCGTCTCCGGGGAAAAGGCTCTGGCCTCGCTGGATTCGATTCTTTCACGCGATCTCACCAGCCTGGCGGTCGGCCGGCAGCGTTACAGCCTGCTGCTGAATGAAGAAGGCGGAATCCTGGATGACCTGATGGTGGCGCGGATCGCCGAGGAAGAATTTCTTCTGGTGGTCAATGCAAACAACCTTTCCGGGGATTTCATCTGGCTGGATCAGCACCTTGATCCGGAATGCCCCCTCACAGACCGTTCCGAAAGCACCCTCATGATCGCCCTGCAGGGGCCTGAATCCGAACAGCACCTGTCCGGGCTGGTCGGACAGGATCTGTCGCAGATGCGTTTCCTTCATGTCATGGAGGGGCAGTTCGAAGATGCGCCGGTCCTGATGTGCCGCAGTGGATATACCGGCGAAGATGGCTTTGAGATCATCCTGCCGATCGAGGCCGGGCTGGTTCTCTGGACCAGCCTGTCAGAACGGGGAGTGAAGGCCTGCGGGCTGGGAGCACGGGACCTGTTGCGCCTCGAGGTCGGTTATTCCCTGCATGGCCATGAACTCAGCCCAGCCACCATGCCGACTGAATGCGGGCTGGAGTGGGCTTTGTCCAAAAAGAACCCCTATATCGGCCGCCAGGCGATTCTCGATAACCCTCCCCGCACCGAATTGATCGGTTTTATCTGCGAGCAGAAAGCCATTCCCCGTGCGGAGTTCCCGGTGGCGGTGGATGGCGAAGAAGTCGGGCATGTCACCAGTGGCGGTTTATCCTCGAGGCTGCCGAATGGATTCGGATTAGCCCGGGTCCGCAAAGATTCGGTTGGAGAAAACCTCGAGGTCCTGATTCGCGGGAAATCCATACCGGCGAAACGGGCCAAGGTTCCCTTCATTCCTGACCGGGTTAAACGTTAAGAGGCAGGGCCGGGAAATAACGGGCCATGAATCAGGATTGCGCGGATCGGAAAACACGCCAGATCTTCATGGGATACCCATAGTCCCTCAGCTCGACTTCGCCAAGGTCTTCCCCTTCAAACATCCCATGTGTCAGCTGCCAGGTTGAATCGCTCACCAGGAGCGGGATCTCACGCTGCTTGGCAACCGCTTCGAGGCGCGAAGCCACATTGACTGTCTGGCCAATGACAGTGTAACTCAGGCGGTCAGGAGTCCCGATGCTGCCCGCTGTCACTGTTCCGCTGTGAGCCACCACGACATATTCGATCAATGACTGATGCCGTCTCGCACGTTCACGGTTCAATTCCCCAAGACGGTCGTGGATGTCCAGAGAGGCTGCCACCGCTTTGCAGGCATGGTCCTCCAGATCGAGGGGCGCATTGAATACAGCCATGACCATATCCCCGATATACTTGTCGATCGTCCCGCCATGGGCACGGATTGCACCCACAACATTCCGGAATACCTCATTGAGCAGAGCCACAATCCCACTCGGAGGAAGTGTGGCACTCATGCGGGTAAATCCCCGGATATCGACCATCAGGATGGTGACTTCACGGTTTTCACCTTCGATTTGTATGCCACCCGGAGCTTCAAGGATCTTTTCCATGACCTGCGGGCTGACATAACGACCGAACAGATCCCGTGCCCTCTCTCCGCTCTGCAGAGCCTCAGCCATCTGGTTGAAATCACGTGTGATCTGGCCGATTTCGTCTTCCAGACTGGTCTCTATCGACTGCTCAAGATCCCCCTGAGAGACCCGGTTCATGGCGCTGGCCAGGGCTTCGAGCGGCTGCGTGATATCACGGCACCTTCGCTCGGCCAGGACCGAGGCCAGAAACAAACCCAGGAGGGTCGCCACTGCCGGAGGAATCAGGCCATGCATCAGCAGGTTCCTCAGCACATGCCACAAAGCGACATCGATTTTGAGGAGTGCAACCACTTTCCTGGATTTATCCCGGATCGGAGCATAACCGCAGAACCACCAGCCCCGTTCATCCCAGGTCGGCCAGAAATCGGCGGCAGGTTCGCTCGCACTGGCGGCGATCTGGGGGTAGCGGCCAAAGTAATGCTCAGTCCCGCACAATTCAGGCTGGTCAGATAAAACAATGCGTCCATACCCCCGCCGATCTGTTCGCACCAGAGTCGAGTAGTGCGTAATCGCCCGGCTGAGATCCCATTGAGGCATCCAGGTCCGGATGAAGGTATCGATCCGGCCCTGAAGCTGATGATAGATTTCCGAATGGATGGATGCACGAACCGGCTCCAGCTGGGCATGCAAATCCCCATCGATTTCAAAGGAGATCCTCTCCGCCATGACTGCCAGCTCATCCGGGAGGTTGGCCGCCCTCTCGATGGTGATCACACAGGCAAACCCAATGCTCAGCACGACCATGGTCAGGAGGAAAACCTCCACATAGCTGAGAATCAGCTTGCGCTTCAGACTCCGCGCAACCCATTTCCTGATTCGATTGGTTAGGATCATCGATTCATTCCAGAGAATCCAATAAAACGGATCATCCTAACAGGTTGGCGGGCAGCTCTCCATACTCCAGCCATCCCCCTGGCGTTTTGATATAAAGATCTCGTCATGTAGAGCCTCATTTCGGCAGGAGCACAGCATGACATGCCCTTTCGGAGAACGAGGAATCAGCCCGCCATGAATTACAGGGCTTGCTTTTTCCTGAATCATGAATTAGCGTTCACTCATAATCTGAATGAAAACTGGATGGCGGCGGGTTCGTCTCCCACTCCTTCCGGGAAAGATGGCACAGTGCAGACAACCACCAGGCCTCAACGCAAAAACGGTGGAAGGGCAACCCTCAAAGATATCGCCGAAGCCACCGGATGGAGTGTCAACACCATTTCGGCTGTGCTGAACGAACGCCGCACCAAAGCGCGTGTCAGCGAAAAAACACGGCAAACCATCCAGGAGGTTGCACGCTCCCTCGGTTACCGGCGCAACACCGCTGCCTCTTTGCTGGCGGGTGGCAGGACCCGCACACTCGGGGTTCTGCTGGACACCCTCGCCAACAATTTCGGCGCTCCCCTTGCCGAAGCTTTCGAAAGTGAAGCCGCCGCCAAAGGATACCAGTGCTTTCTGGGATGCACCCGCTTCGATGGATTTCGAAAACTGGATTATATCGAGCGCTTCCTGAGCCATAATGTCGAGGGCCTCCTGCTTATTGGAGTCTGGCTCGATCCCGAAGTGGAAGTCGCCCTCAACTCGGTGCTCTCGACAAATACCCCACTGGTCACAGTGGACCTCCCCTGGGCCGACCACGATGTTCCTCTGATCTGCGGCAATCATTACATGGGTGGAAAAATTCTGGCCAGGCACCTGCTCAAAACCGGGCACAGGGATATCCTGTATCTCTGCCCGCCAGACACCCTGCATCTGTCCTCGATCCGCGAAAGAATCCGCGGGATGAGTTCCGCTGTCGAGGAGCAGGCCTGCCCCGAAACTGTTTTTCGTATTATCGAAACCCCTGGCAAAAGCCTCGAGGATGTGGAGGTCGCACTCAACCCGCACCTCCTGAGGGAAAACTGGCCGAGCGTCATCGCAGCCGGGCATGACCTTCATGCATTCCGTGTCATCGAGGTTCTGAAAACAAGGGGGCTGCGGGTTCCCGAGGACATTGCAGTGGTTGGATATGATGACATTCAGCATGAGCTGCTCTGGTCGCTGGGAGTGGAATCCTCTCAGGTGCTTCCGATACCAATTCCAATCACCACAGTACGCCAGCCGGTCCGTGAAATGGGTCGCGAGGCGGCACGCCTGCTGATTGACCGGATTGAAAAGGGCCAGCAGAGCGGCGGCTACCAGGTCATGATCGATGTGGAACTTGTGGTCCGTTCTTCCTGCAGCCTTCCGGAATGGGCACACTCCCCGGCCCAGTGCCTGACAGGCTGACCACCCCTCCTGAAGCCCTTTGAGTGAGCGTTCGCCTGCCCAGACTTTCTCCAGATATGGCAAAGGCCCTGAATTCAACTGATAACCCTTTGATATAATTCGCTTTATAAATTAATTGGAATTCTTCACCCATTTTTGTTCTTGACAAACCGGGGTTGCAGAGACTAGATTAGCGTTAACTCAGAGTATGACTGATATCATTTCAACCTGAACTGGACTGGAGGAAAAAATGAAAACAGCATTCGGACTTTTTCTGATAATCCTGACTGTGAGTTTCACGGGCCACGCCGCCACCGTGACAGTGTCTGGAGGAAGCGGGCTTCAGGCTGCAATCAACAGCGCGAACCCTGGCGATGTGGTTGAGATAACCGACAGCCAGACCTACAGCGAAGATGTGTTTATCAATAAAGCCCTCACTGTTCGTGGAGCGGATGGCCAGCGCCCCACCATTGTTGCCACGAATACCTCGACCCGCGGGCACCTCGGAGAGATTGGCCAGCTCGTACAGATTTCCCAGGGCGGCAGCTGGAACGCGGACAACCAGGGACTTTACATCGAATCCGATAATGTCACCTTGTCAAACCTGGTGATTTCCAATCCTGCCGGTTTGAACAATCCAGCCAATGCAGTCGATGTTCCGGCCGCACTTACCATCGTGGGAGATAATGCCACCATCGACAACTGTGAGATTTCGGCCAGCCCGAATGGCGGGCAGGATGACTGCGCTGTGTTTGTCGGTGAAGGGGATCTCACCGCTTTTACTGGCTCTCCCTATGCCGGCCAGCAGCCTCAAACCACCAACAACCTCAAAATCCAGAATTGCCAGATCACCGATGGGCGCCGCGGAATCTATGTTCCGGATATTGGAGCCATGCTGTCCGATATTTCACTAGCCGGCAGCTCCCAGGTGCGCCTCAGAGCTGAAAACGCCCTCGTGTCCAACACCACCATTGAAGTGGCCCGGCGTGCTTACCAGCCCATTGGGGCAAAGAACTGGACCTTCCAGGATTCTTCGCTGAAGGTCCGTGCCACCAATAACCAGGATGCGATCCGTGCCCAGGGAGGATCCACTACTTTTATCAACTGCTTCATCGGGTCACCGGCAAACCGTTCCATCAACTGCCAGGCCTTTGTCGCGGTCGGAGGAGGACTGATTGACCTGGCCTTCGACCACTGCACCATCTGCGGTGGAGGAAACAATGGCGAACAGAATCTGATCGATGATGCGAACCTGGCTTTTTCCCACTGCATTGTCAGTTCAACCGGGCCAAACCCGACCGCCTTCACTTTCCAGCGGCGTGTGTCTCTGATGACCAGCGGCATCTCCTTTGATTTCCTCGGGCCGGCACCCTATGCCGATGCAGGAGCATTTCCGGGCCGTGAAACCCTGCCCACATCCTTTACCTTCCAGATGGATCACTGCGATGTATACAACCCCGCTGCAAGCCCGATCCCCTGGCGCACCGCCATCATGATGAATGAACTCGCACCGGAATTTTCCAATGCCGCTCCTTATTCCGGGACCTTTTACTTCAGCAATCATGTCATCCTGACCAACAACATCATTACCGCCGATATCGGTCTGATGGATGGAACCCAGATGCTGCCCGCAGTATCCGGCGCATTTGGAACAGAACCGCCATTTTACTCAAACCAGTCCTCCGTTGTGGTGCTCAACAATATTTTCAATTCGAAAAATGGTGATCCGGACACCAAGCGGGTCCGCCTTGTGTCTGGAAACGGGTATACTGTCAATGGAGTTGATCTTCCGTATGCCTATACAGGAGGACAGCTGCTCGGGCCGGATGTCGCGGAACAGTACACCCCGAACTTCCTCGACCGCGATCCGCTCTACCCTGCGATCGGAAAATGTAACGATCCAGCCGGGTGGCTGCCTGGAGATGAAACATTGCGCACAGCCGGGACCGATGGCAGTCCGATCGGATCCCAGCTCGAGCCTGTGTCGAATGTGCTGAATTGGAATCTGTATTGATTCGAGTAGTTGAGAGCCTGCCTGAAGGCTCTTAGAAATAACTGGAAGCCAGGGAGGCTGCCATGAAAAAAAATCAGAAATATGGCTTTACTCTGATCGAACTGCTGATCGTCATTGCGATCATCCTGATCCTGATCGCGATTGCCCTGCCCAATTTCCTGGAGGCGCAGATTCGCGCCAAAGTGGCTGCTGCGAAAGGAACTCTGAAATCGGTGCAGGTGGCCTTGGAGTCCTATGGCCTTGACAACAAGCCTTACAAGGAGCCAAGGCCCAACTTCAACCCCGCCCTGCGGAACCGATACGGCCCTTACCCGCCCTATGGCGTGAACCGTACCGGAAGGACCGCCAGCCTGAGCTGCGGCACCAATTATGATCCCGGCTGCCTGAACCTCCTGACCACACCGGTCCGGTACTTTGTCACCACAACCTCTGTCATCGATCCGTTCCAGATGGCGGAAGGCAGCGCGAACGATGACACCTCAAGGCGTCCATTCGGTTATTACAACCCAGGCCATAAATCGGTGGAGGGCAAATTCCTCTTCTGGCACATGGCGAACCCTCAGCGGAGAAATCCGGCCTCTTTTTCCGACTACTGGGTGTATTCGGTCGGGCCGGACAGCTGCTCCAATGCCGATGGCGATTTCATGTTCTGCTGGACAGAAGACTATCGCAAAAACAACTTCCCCGATGGCACCTACTGGGAATACAGCCCCACCAATGGAAGCAAAAGTGGCGGGGACATCCACCTGTTGCAGGGGATTGGGGTCATCAACTGATTTAATCATCCATTTGCGGAGCGGATTTTTTCCGCTCCGCTTTTTTTTGTCTCCCTATAAAATATCATAACATGCTCATATCATTGTAATTACAAAATATGACTTGACATTATATCTGAACTAATTTACCTTTCATCTTGTCTCACATCTGATGTCCTTGCGATACGGGTCGGTTGCCGGGTTTGCCAAACCAGAAAGAAGTCCGGTGGTGGAATGAAATCGACACGCTGCGCATCCTTTTCCTCCATCACCCCCGCCAGACAATAGATTCGGGCGATCGAGAGATCACTCGTAAATTGGTCGTCCATCGGCAGAGAAAAAGATTTTCTCTGCGATGGCTTCTCCTCAGGTGAAGGCTCGGTTCCCTCCCCTCGGGGTCCGGGCCTTCTTCCGGGGCCTGTCTGCTTGACGGTTGCTGAGGGATAGAGAAAATCCGGTGTGAGAAAGACGCACACACAAAGCGAAAGGCTGACATCGGTTTGGATCTCGCCCACAAGACCCGCCTGACAACCTCGGTGGTCGTCCCGGTCTACAATGCAGGAGAGTCTCTCATCAGGCTTCTGGATGCACTTGCCATGCAGTCCCGGATTCCGGATGAAATTGTGGTGGTGGATGACGGCTCGACCGACTGCTCGGGAGACATTGCCCGGCAGTGGCATCACCGCCATCCCGAAATCCTCCTTCAGGTCATTCAGCAGGCCAATCAGGGGCCGGCTGCCGCACGCAACCGTGGCACCCATCAGGCAACCGGCGACCTGGTAGTTTTTATCGACAGCGACTGTATTCCACTCTCGGACTGGCTGGAGAAAATGGCTGCACCTTTCGCAGATCCGGAAGTGGTGGGAGTGCAGGGAGCCTACCGTTGCAATCAACCGGAGTGGATCGCGCAGTTCAGCCAGCTCGAAATTGAGGAAAGATACACCCGCATGTTGCGCTCCCCCTCCATCGATTTCATCGGCACCTATGCGGCAGCTTACCGGCGCCAGATTTTCTTCGAAAAGGGGGGATTCGATACACGCTTCCCGATGGCCAGCGGCGAGGATGCCGAATTTTCTTTCCGCCTTGCAGACCATGGGCTGCGCATGGTGTTTGCGCCTGAGGCTTTTGTGTATCACAGCCATCCGGATACATTGCAACGTTACCTCCGGCAAAAATACTGGCGGGCCTACTGGCGCAACCTGATCTACCGCCAGCATTTCTCACGCATGTGGAAGGATTCCTACACACCCAACACACTGAAAATTCAGACCCTGCTCGGGATGCTCTTTTTCCCGAGTCTGGCTGCAATCCCACTGGCCTCCTGGGGCTGGATGGTCCCGGTGGGGATACTCGCCGCGATATTCGCCCTGACTCTTCCCTTCACTTTCTGGGTGGCGAAACAATCCAGGACAATCGCCATGGGGTCCCCCCTGATCCTGTTTCTGCGCTCGTTTGTTCTGGCGATCGGCGCAGCACATGGTTTTTTCATGGGGCTGTGGGTCAGGAAGGAGTATGATGGGGTCCAGACTCCTCAGGCATAGATCCACCTTCCCGGAGAGAGCAGACACTCACATCCGGAAATGGGCTGGAGCGCGCCATGGCAGGTGAGGCTCGAAAAAGTCTTTCACCCTTTCAGCTCAGCCTGCGCAGGCTGCTGGCAAACCCAACTGCCATGACCGGCCTGCTGATCCTGCTGGTGCTGTATTTCCTGGCGCTTTTTTCCTCCTTTTTCTCGCTGGCCGATCCGGTCAAATCGAATCTGGATTCGTCCTATCACCCGCCCAACTGGTTTCATTTCTTCGATGAAGAAAGGCAATTCCACTGGCGGCCTTTTGTCTATGGGATGGAGTGTGTCGATCTCGACTACCTGAAATATGAACCGGTCCTGGAGAAGAAATATCCATTGCGTTTCTTCGCGGAGGGATACCCTTACCGATTGTGGGGCCTGTTCGAGTGCACACGCCATTTCATACAGGTTGAAACAGGGGGAGAATTCCACCCGCTGGGCTGTGATTCCCTGGGCCGGGATGTGTGGTCACGCCTGTTGAGCGGATCAAGGGTTTCGCTCTCTGTGGGGCTTCTGGGCATTCTGATCACTTTGACCCTGGGCACACTCATGGGGGGCATTGCGGGATACTTCGGGGGTTGGACCGATGTGCTGCTGATGCGTTATGTCGAGTTGATCCTCTCCATCCCGGGATTATACCTGATCCTGGCTCTGAGAGCGGTTTTCCCTCAGCACCTGAACTCCGTTCAAGTTTACCTGCTGATCGTTGTGATCCTCGGCTTCATCTTCTGGGCCGGGTTGTCGAGGGTGATACGTGGGATGGTCTTGTCACTCCGCGAAAGGGAGCATGTCCTGGCGGCGCGTGCGATCGGGGCATCGCATCTGCGAATCCTGGTCCGCCATATCCTCCCCGGAACCTTCACCTATCTGATCGTTGCCGGAACCATCATGGTCCCAAGTTATATCCTCGGGGAGGTTTCTCTCTCTTTTTTGGGGGTCGGTATCGAAGAGCCGCAGGCATCCTGGGGATTGATGCTCAAAGAAGCGCAGGATGTTCAGGTGCTGGATGATTTCCGATGGATTCTCTCCTCCGGTGTGGCCATTTTCATCACCGTTTTCGCATTCAACTTTCTGGGAGATGGACTGCGGGATGCATTCGATCCACGCAAGGACTGACACTCCGATCATTAGCGCCAGCCCGCGCCACCTCTCCGGCTGATTGGCAGTATTGAATTACCGATATCCTTGAGAGACAATGCATTTTCCGAATCTCGCAAGAGGTCAATCGGTTCAATAAAGATCGGGATGGAGGCTGGTCCAATGGTTCTTCGCATCGGAATTGTCGGCATGGGCGGTATCGGAAATGTTCATGCAGGGGTTTACCGGGAGCTGCCCGACACAGAAATTGTCGCGGTCTGCGACATCATCAAGGAAAAGGCCGACAAAGCAGCGGCGGATTACAGTGCCCGGCCCTTTTACAGTGTTCAGGAAATGCTGGACAGCGGGATCGAGCTCGATGCAGTCAGCATGACCACCGCCGGTGTTGAAAATGGCGGCGACCATTACACGCCGACCATGGAACTGCTCGGTGCGGGATTGCCGGTCCTGGGCGAGAAGCCGATCTCCAATGACATCTCGAAAGCAGAAGAGATGGTGGCGCTCGCACAGGAGAAAAACATCCCCTATGCGATCAACCTCAACCACCGCTTCACTCCCGCCGCGGTGCGCGCCAGAGAATGGATCGACAGCGGACGCCTGGGGCAGGTCCACATGATCAACATGCGCATGTGGATCAACAATCCGAACGAAAGCTCCCCCTGGTTCCACCTGCGCGCCCTGCACCCGCACTCGGTCGATGTCATGCGCTATTTCTGCGGAGATGTCAAAGCGGTGTGCGCTTTTCTGGCCAAAGGGAAAAACCGTGCCATCTGGTCCAATGCCCAGGTGGCGATGGAATTCAAAAATGGAGTTATCGGCAATCTGGTGGGCAGCTATGATGCCGGCGGCAGCTATGGCCTGGAGTGCTGTGACATCACCGGCTCGGATGGGCGATTTGTGCTCGATGATGCCTGTGAACACCTGACCTATTTCCCACGCTTCAGCCGTGAAACCGAACGGTATGATTATCTCGGAGGAATGATGACTTTCCAGGAAACCTTTAAGAGCCGCATCTCCTTCTGGGTCAATCAGCTGATCGCGAAGACACCCGCCGGCCAGATTTCCGCGAGCGGCCTCGAAGCCCTCAAAGCCCAGCGTGTCATCGAAGCGGCGATCCGGTCCCATGAGACACGTTCTGTCGTGGAGATCGGCTGACACTGAACTGCACACCCATCTGATTGGAGAATGAACATGATCAAACTCGGAGTGAACTCAGTCCTGTTTGTCGGACATGACCTGGAAACCGCCATGCAGCACATCGCCTGGGCGGGATATGACGGGATCGAACTGTCGGCCATTCAGGGGATGTGCGAACACCTGGTGCTGGATGACTGGAAATGCCAGGTGAACCGCATTCAGGACCTGTCAAAAAAATACAATCTGGAGCTGCTCTCCATGGAAGAAGCCGCCCTGGATGAAGGCCGCCTGCTGAAAGCTTTTGAAGCCGGCCAGGCGATCGGGATCCCGGTGGTCAACATCGGCCCCGGCGGACAGAGCGATAACCAGGAGGACCTGGAGCGCCAGACAGACCTGATGGCCAGACTGGCGGAGAGGGCCGAGTCTTTCGGAGTGACCCTGTGTGTCAAAGCCCATGTGGGGGCCTGCATCTACAACACACCGACCACCCAATTCGCCATGAACAAAATCAAGTCCCCGGCTTTCGGAATCGATATGGACCCAAGCCATATCTTCCGTTCCGGCGAGAACCCCGAAGAGGCCCTGCCACAGGTGCTGTCCCGGACCCGCCATATCCACATCCGCGACTGCAAGGGAAGAGGCCCCAGCCCCGGGGAAGCCCACCTTCAGGCGAATGGACGCGGCGATGTCAATCTGCAAGCCTATTGCAAGGCCATGGTGGATGGACATTACAGCGGACCGGTCTGCCTTGAAGTGATCGGAGCAAATGACTATGAGCTTTCACGCAAAGCCATTATTGCTGCCGAAAGCTACGGGTACCTCCATGCAATTCTGAAATCGCTTGGCGCGCGATGAGCTGCCTCTCAATAGAACCCGGCGGACCGGGATGATCTGATTATGGCCGGGCGTGTCATCCTCGCGAGAAAGGGATACCGCTGTGAAATGGTCCTGGAGAATCGGTCGAGTTGCTGGAATTGAAGTATTCATCCACGCCACCTTTCTGATCCTGGTGGCATTCGTGGGTGCCTCCCACCTGGTGATTGACCAGAGCCTGCCTGCTGCGGTCAGCGGCATGATCTTTCTGGCGGCGCTGTTCCTCTGCATCTTCCTCCATGAACTCGGCCATGCCCTGGCAGCCGGGCAGTTCGGCATCAAAACCCGGGATATCACATTGCTGCCGATCGGCGGGCTGGCACGTCTCGAAAGGATGCCGGAAAAACCGCTCCAGGAGCTGTGGGTCGCTCTCGCCGGGCCACTGGTCAATGTGGGGATCGCCATTCTGCTGTTCGGCTGGCTGCTTGCAACCGGGACTCTGGTTCCAGTTCAGAGCCTGGGGGTCGCCGAAGGCTCGATGATCGAACGCTTGATGATCACCAATGTTTTCCTGGTGGTATTCAACCTGATCCCAGCCTTTCCGATGGATGGCGGACGGGTGCTGCGGGCCATCCTGGCAGCCTGGATGGATTACACCCAGGCCACTCAGATCGCTGCGGCAATCGGCCAGGGGATTGCTTTTGTTTTTGGTTTCCTTGGGTTGATGAGCAATCCCTTCCTGGTGTTCATCGCCCTCTTCGTGTGGATCGGAGCCGCCCAGGAAGCCAGCATGGTCCAGCTCAAGTCATCGCTGTCCGGGATCCCGGTGGCACGCGCCATGCTGACTGAATTTCACATCCTCGCCCCGGATGACCGTCTTGCCTATGCGGTGGAATTGACCCTTCAGACCACCCAGCAGGATTTTCCGGTGGTCCAGACCGGGCAGGTGGTCGGGATACTGACTCAAAACGGCCTGGTGGCCGGGTTGCGGCACTCGGGGGACCAGGCCCTGGTTGCTTCCGCCATGAATCGTGAATTCCAGACTGTCGATCCGGGTGAAATGCTCGAAGGCGCCTTTCAGCGCCTGCAGGAGTGCCACTGCCACACACTGCCGGCAGTCCGGCAGGGACAGCTGGTGGGGCTGCTGACCATGAAGAACCTGGGAGAATTCCTTCTGTTCCAATCCGCTCTGAAGGAGTCACCCCAGCAGAGGATTGGATAATTATTCCCGAAAATCTAAAAGCGGGTTATGCTTCGCTGGCTCGCTCGAAATTTCATAAAAACTGCTGAACCAGACACAAAGGGGACCAACATGCCACGCAAACCAAATCTGATCCTGCTCGGAATTGACAGCCTTCGAGCGGACCACATGAGCCTTTATGGCTATGAGCACCTGACCTCGCCCTTTATCGATGACTTCGCCGAGGGCGGGACAGTCTTCGAAAATACTTTCAGCACTCATATCCCGACCACTTCGGGATACGCCAATATGTTCACCGGCCTGGATTGTTTCGGGACCAACATAGTGGCCCTGCGCCATAAAGGTTCTTACGCCCCCGGAGTTGCCACCCTCGCGGAGATCCTCAAAAAAGAGGGCTACAAGACCTCCTGTGTCGGTTTTGAAGGCAATCCTGCGTCGCGCGGGTTCGACAAATACCTGAACTTCGATGGGTGGGGCAGCTGGGAGCAGGGGCGCAGCCATAAGGCAGAGAACCTCAATGCTGTCGCGATTCCGGAATTGCAGGCACTGGCAAAAAGCGGAAAGCCTTTCTTCCTCTTCCTGCGCCACATGGATCCCCATTCCCCTTACCTTCCTCCCGCTCCCTTTGAGCGCGCTTTTTATGGTGGCAACGAATTTGACCCGAAAAACAAATCGATGGACCCGGTGTTCAAATTCAAGCCCTTCTGCGATTTCTTTGCCTGCTGGATGCCGCCGGGAGTCACCGACAAGGATTACATCATCGCCCAGTATGACGGCGAAATCGCATACATGGATGCCTGCATCCAGAATATCTTCTCCACCATCTCCGCCCTGGGCCTGGATGAAGACACTCTGGTGGTGCTCGACAGCGACCATGGAGAGACCCTCTATGACCACGACTGCTACTTCGATCACCATGGCCTGTATGAACCCACATTGAAGGTGCCCCTGGTGTTCCGTTTTCCCGGCAGAGTTCCAGAAGGCCTGCGCCTGCCGGGTTATGCCACACTCAAGAGTGTCACCCCGACCATCCTCGATATCCTCGGGGTCAAAACCGGGATCAAATTCGATGGAAAATCCCTGTTTCCCGAAATGAAAGGGAAACGGCGTGTGCCGGAGACCGAGTTCTACATCACCGAGTGCACCTGGATGCGCAAGCATGGCTGGAGAACCCCGCAGTGGAAGCTGATCCATGCCCTCGAACCGGATTTCCATTTCAAACCGGAAGTGGAGCTTTATAATCTCATCGATGATCCGGAAGAGCAGCACAATCTGGCCGGCAAGGAAAAAAAGGTGGCCGCCATGCTTGAAGACCGGATGCACAACTGGATCGCCAGGCGTGAAAAGGAAACCGGACGAACCAACCCGATGTACACCAACCTGCTCTGGCATGGCCATGACGAAATCGGCGGGCCTTTCACCAGCTCGCAGCAGGCTTATGATACGCTGCACATCGGCGATCCGGTCACCGCCCAGAGGCTGCAGGCTCTGGCGAAGAAGGGAAGCAAAAAATAACATTGAAGGGTTCGATACCCTCCACAATCAGGAAAGGATTGAACTCAATGACGTTGATTACCGTCATCGGACGCGGCCATTCCGGAACACGCGCCATGTCACAAACTCTGCATGACAGCGGGGTTTACATGGGAGAGCCAATGAATGAATCCTGGGACCTGATCCCGCCGGATGACATGTATGAGGCCTGCCGGGTTCTGGGCAGAAAAGTCAAATGGAAGGGAGGGTTGGAGTGGGACTGGAAAGAGCTGCTCGAGGGTGAAATCGATCCGGAGTTCACCCGGCTGATCCACTCTTTTCTCAAAACAGTTCTCTCCAGCACAGCCCCCATGAGGGGCTGGAAAATCCCTGAAACCACCCTTGTTTACCCCTGGATTTTCCGCATGTTTCCAGAAATCCGTTATATTTTCTGGATTCGGAACCCGCGGGATTGCATCCTCGGATCCCATGTCACCGATGACCTGCATGATTTCTGCATCGATTACCCCGAAACCGACAATGAGCGCATGAAACGTGCAATCTCCTGGAAATACCAGTATGACCTGGTGAAGGCGGTTCCCAGGCCCCGCCATTGGATTGAAATCCGCCTTGAGGATTTCGTTCTCAAGCAGGATGAAACCCTTGCCCGGCTGGAGGACTTCCTGGGAATCAAGATGGCGAAAATTCCGGTCAAACGGGATCCGATCGGGCGTTACCTGGCTGACACGGGACTCAACTATTATGACTTCTTCGAACCAGCCATGCGCGAGTATGGCTATGAGATGCCCTGATTAAAACAATCGCGAGGGGGGGAGTGGGATAACCTGCTCCCCTTGCACCCGATCCCGTTTCAGAAAATCCACCCATCTCCCATTCTCTGGACAGCCGCAGCCACAAACAGCACGCCGAAAAGGCCCAGCGCCAGGGCACAGACTGCCATCAGCCCACGGTAGATTCTGTCTGTCATAAACTGGCTTCCCGCGGCAGCCAGGGAACTCACAAAGGCATACCAGGTGAAATCACTGAAGGTGTGGCCGATATAAAAAGCGCAGACTCCTGCGAACCCGGCAGTCCCGGCAATGGCGAGATAGGACAGGCCGATGGTCGCCCACCAGATGGACCAGTAGGGATTCGCCAGAGAGGTGAGAATCCCATCCCGCACAACCCCACGGGTATCTCCCGAAATGGCGGCGCTGCCAGGCGTTATCTGGAAGGTCTGGGTCGGCAAGGAACGCAGCATCCCGACAGCCATCCAGAACAGCACCAGTCCTCCGATCAATGCGATCGCAATAAAAAAAGCCGGGTGGGCCAGCACGGTTCCCATCCCCAGCCCGATGCTGGCCACCAGCGCCAGCTCGAGCAGGCTGTGCCCAACTATCATCAGAGGGCCAGACAGGAAACCATGCCGGGGAACATGGGCAATGGTGCGGACCAGAACCGGGCCTGGCGCCACCGCGCCCGACAGCCCCAGGATAAAAGATCCCAGAAACAGGTTTGGCAGAGTCGGATTGCCGAAAAAGTCAGGCATATTTTTTTTAAGGTCCTGTCAGAACTTTCGGTCAGCCATCGGAACCGCCCGGAATCAGCCTGCCTGGGCGGATGGTGCAGCACAAGGTCTGAAACCCAAGCCCGAGCAGCGCCAGGATCAGCATTTTCTCCTCCATCCCGGCATTTCGTGCGATCAGGACCGCACCCGCCAGAGATGACACGACAATCAGCAGGTAACGTTTCAACAGGCTGAGCAGCGCGCCTCCAGTGACCCCGAAAAACAGGGTGAACCAGGGGGTCAGCGCGAACTGCCCCAAAGGTGTTTCCACCAGCTGCTGGGAGAGGTTCATCGATGTGTCCAGCTGGGCTTTCAAGGCCAGTGCCCCAACAACTCCGGTAATGAAAATCAACAGGCTGAAGAGGCGTTTCGCCACCAGCCACCCCAGCCCCCCCAGAATGATCGCCGCGGCCGGATAACTCCACTCCGGGATCTGGATCTCGGGAAAATTCACCGATACAAAATCAACCGCCAGAATCCCTCCCATCACTCCCAGCGCCGCTCCCAGAACTGTGACTGCCAGAGGTATCGCCAGCCACCCGAAGAACAGCAGCACAACACCAACCACGACCAGGGGATTCACTTGCATCATTCATCCTTTCTCTGGATCTCTGTCTTGCGACAGTGATACTTCCGGTTTTTTGAGAGCACAGCTCTCAGGACCTGCTGATCCGGGTGCTATCGATTATCCCCCCTGGAAGGTTCGCTTGCCAGAGAAGCCGCCTGGTCCTGGATGGAGCGGAGATATCTCTCGATTTTGGGAATGTTCCCGGATGCCTGTGAATCTCCAGGTGCCATAAGCAGAACCTTTTTCCAGGCTTCCAGCGCTTCAGTCCAGAGCCGGCTGCGGGTATATGCAATTGCCAGCGCCCTCCAGGCTTCGAGATGGTCCGGCTGGAGTATCACCAGGTCCCCAAGGGGTGGAATCGCTTCGGCATTCTGCTCATTCAGCAGCCTCTCGATTCCAAGCGCGTAGAGGCCGGCAGGGTGATGGGCATCCTGCATCAGGCACTGTTCAAGGGCTGGTATGATTTCCCCCGGCGGGCAGTTGGAATCTTTGAGGAGTGAGGCCTTCAAAAACCATAACTCAGGCTGCCCAGGATAATGTTCGAGGGCCTGGCTGACTGCCGCACGGGCCTGTTTCGAATCGGGAAGATGTGCCGCAGTGCGAGCGTACCCCTGCCAGCAATCCTCTGTGCCAAGATTGTTTTCACACAGGGCGCGATAGATATCACAAGCCTGGCTGTGTTCACCGGCGTATTCCAGAAATTGAGCTTTCTGCTCGAGCAGGTCTGCGGTCAGATGGTCTTCCGGAACCCGGTCGAGGCATTCCACCGCCCTCGGATACTGCCTGAGCCGTTCCCAGGCGACTACCGCCTGAAGGCACAGGTCAAACCTTTCGGGGAACTGGCGATGCCATTTTTCGATGCATTCTGCGGACAGTTGAGTCACCTGCTGGTCGAGCAGGAACCGTGCTTCGTTGACAAAAAGTTCCTCGTATTCCGGTCTCAGGGGGTTGTCTTCGAGAGTCGCTCCCCGCCACAGGCGGCGGAGTTCCTCGAGCGGGAGGGTCTGCTGGGAATCCAGTTCGAGCGCCCGGGCATAGGCCTCTTCGGCTTCGGCAAAGTTCCCGCTGAGCTCCTGGAGGTGGCCCGAGAAAAGAAATCCATCCGGCCAGTCCGGCTGTTTTTTCAGGCAGTGCCGGAGCGCCTTGAGTGCCGGCTTCAGCCCCTGGTTGAAAAACACGACCAGGAGCCAGATGCGCATGGCCCTTCCATCGAAGGGTTCAATCGCCAGCCGTTGATCTCCCAGCCGGATCACTTTGGCGGGCTGTCCAGAAAATAAAGCCGATTCGATCGCTTCATTGAGGACCTCCGGATCCGCCGGAAATCGTTTCAGGTATTTTTCCAGTGACTCGAGCGCCTGATCATATAAAGCCAGGCGCCGTTCAGTTCTGGCAAGCAGAAAGAGGGAATCGGGAAAGCCGGGATCTTCCTGGACCGACTGCCGAAGCGGCTCCAGTGCCTCGGTGAGGCACCCTTCGGCAACCAGGTTCCCCGCCTTTTGAAAATTCGCCAGTGAACGCCGGACAATCTGTGATGGGCTGGTCATTACCTCAAATTTATCACACAAGTTGATTTAACCGCATCCACACAACAAACTGAAAAGGTGGACTCATCCGGATTCAAGGCGGGTTTGTTGATCCGCCCTGTCTTCGCTATGATAGCATTCAGGAGGGCCGGTTTGAAAACCTGCCTCATCAGAGAAGACCGATATGAAATTAACAATCAATGGAGAAGCCCGAGAGGTCGATAAGGTTAATACTGTTGGCGAGCTTCTGCCCGCACTGGGTCTGGATGCACGCCAGGTGGTTGTGGAATTGAATCAGGCTGTCATCAAACGCAATGATGTCGACCAGACCCCGATCCACGAGAACGACTGTCTCGAAATCCTCCGTTTTGTAGGAGGGGGCTGAAGCCTTGGAAAGCAACCACACAGAAAAACCAAAAATCCTGATTGTGGATGATGAAGAAGTCATTCGATCCCTTCTCGCGACTCTGTTCCAGCGTGACGGAAGATACGATGTCGACCTGGCCGAAGATGGCGAGGTCGCTTACCACAAGCTGGAAGCCAGCACTTACTCGCTGGTTATCACCGATCTGCAGATGCCGAATCTGGGTGGACTCGGGCTGCTGCGGAAAATCCGTGAAATCAATCCTTTCCTTCCTGTCGTGGTCTTCACAGGGTACGGCGACATGCAGGATGCCATCGAGGCCCTGCGCCTCGGAGCGGTCAACTTCCTGCGGAAGCCTTTTGAACTGCGTGAGATTCTCCCCTCGGTGGTTCGCGCTATCGAGGTGGTCGGACGGGCTGAGCGCCGCAAAATCATCTATGACTTCCTCGATTCGATGGAACTGAACCTCACGATTCCTCCACGGCGCGAACAGACCGACCCGGTGATCCAGCACCTGCTCGATCCGCTTGTTCCCCTGCACATCATTCCGGAAGCAGAAATGAAGAATGTCTTCCTCGCCCTGGATGAAGTTCTCAACAACGCAATCGCTTATGGCGCGCTTCAGATCGACTCATCCGTACGGGATCTCCCGGATGGCCACATGGCTTACGAACAGATTGTTCAAGAGCGTGAAAACCATCCGGAATACGCCAACCGGCTGATCCACCTGCGCGCGGTCTATTCCCCTGATGAAGCCATCTTCCACATCAAGGATCCCGGAGAAGGCTTCGATCATCGGAATCTGCCCGACCCGACCAACCCGGAGAATCTTCTGCGTGAGCATGGGCGCGGCCTCCTGCTGGTGCGCTGCTTCATGGATGACCTGTTTTTCAATGAAGCGGGCAATGAAGTCACGATGATCAAGCGCCGCCAACCCTCTTCCACCAGCTGACACCCGGCAGGCCAGACCCACCCCATAGCGCCTGTTCCCTCATTTGGTCGAGGGGACGGCACTCATGACACCTGAAATTTGCCTGACTTTCTGGAAAGACAATCCACCCGGACCTGCTGGAATGTGGCCCTTCGATCGAATGAGAAACTACTCGCTGGCGCCGATCGGCTCTGAGGTAATCTGGTTCAGCATCTGCTCGATATAGGCATCACCCGGGGCGAACTGGATGTATTCGGTCAGGTATTCAGCCGCCTTTTCTTTGTTCCCGATCCGCCAGTTCAACTCACCCAGCGATGCCAGGCACCGCATGACCAGGTCCTGGCCCTCCTCCTTCGGCATCTGGCGTGCCTGGCGGAGAGCAATTTCATAATGCTCCTGGGCTTTGGAAACATTTGAAGACTCATACAGAATTCCGAGATGGTAGTGGGCATTGGGATAATCCGGATTGAGGGTGATCGATCTTTCGTAGGCCTTGATCGCAGAGGTCCGCTTTTCATCCTGGTTCTGTTTCTGGATGGCAACCCCCAGATTATACCAGTCCTTGTAATCACCATCCGAAAGCGCAACCACCTCCTGGTAAGCCTGCTCGGCATAATTCCAGGTGCGTTTGATGATCGCCGCCAGATCGGCTGATGAGGGCGTCCCTTCCTCCAATCCCCTCTCCTTGGCCATGGCATCCGTGGCATAAACACGGCCCAGTTCGCGATGAGCCTCGACCATGTCCGGGTAACGCTCGATGGTGCGGCGCAGAATGCTGAGGGCAGCCGCGTAATTTCCATCGACCCTCAGCGACCGGGCGCGTCCAACATCCAGGCGCGCCAGGGTCTTTTTATACTCCTCATTCGTGGGGTCATAACGCACCGCGAGTTCCATGTTCTTGCGCGCCAGCGGATAATTGCCGGCATCTTCCAGTACCAGGCCGAGCTCGTAGTAAATCAACGCATTTTCCGGGAAATCAATTTTCTTGTCGTTGAAACAGCGCACCGCCCCCTCGAGGTCCTTCTCTTTGTAATAACGATCTTTGCAGACCTGGACATCGAACTCCACTTTCCGCTTTCCTTTGAGGCGGTCCATGTGGAATGGACGAACATCCAGCTCTTCACGCCCGGTGCCATAAGGAGATGGAAGCGCTTTCTCGGCTTCAGGAGTGGGAGGATCAGGATAGGTGATTTCCTCCGGTCCAAAGGTCCGTGCCCAGAAACCTTTCTTCTCCTCAGGGGGTGTCGAAGGCTGAGCCTTGGGGACCGCTGTCGGGCGCGGTGCCTTGCTTCGGTCTTCCAGAGTAAAATTTTCCGGAGCAGCGGGAACCGAACGTGCCTGTGCTTTTCCAGCAGGAGGGAGAGGAGCCTCCTTAGGGAGTTTTCGTCCTCCTCCCAGGCCTCTTTCACCCGGCCGTCCCGAACGTGCGACCTGGAGGGCTTCAGCCATCAGCTCCGACTCGGCCCAA
>JAANMX010000727.1_pt1 | contig 41448 bp, 31 predicted proteins | sample 7279681 | NCBI WGS metagenome assembly JAANMX01 (sample SAMN14094542, study PRJNA606508) | bioreactor metagenome | isolation source: A lab-scale SPAN reactor treating ammonium-rich wastewater day 351 | place: Ireland: Galway | collected 2018-01-01
CGGTGCGTCGCACTGTCCACGAAATGACTCTAGTCCGCAACCTCATCTGGACAGTGCGACGCACCAAAACGGGAAGTTATTCTTTGACAAGCCCTAAGCGTCTGGCTCTGATCCGTCCCGAGCTGTTTCAGAAACGGGGAGCGTGAAACGTGAGATCGACCGGACCTTTTCACGCCTCACGCCTCACGTTTCGTCTACCCAAATCGACTGTTGAGAATCCCATCCCATCCCATTCAGGACCCTCCTATGACCGCTCGCAAAATCCTTGTCTGTGTTGCCTGGCCCTACGTCAACGGTGAAAAGCATGTCGGCCAGATTGCCGGTGCCTACCTGCCCCCGGACATCTTCGCCCGCTATCAGCGAATGATAGGCAACGACGTGCTGATGGTGAGCGGCTCCGACACCCACGGCACGCCCATCACTTTGCAGGCGGAGAAGGAGGGCATCGACCCGGAACAGGTGATCGACAAATATCACCGGCTCTTTGTGGCGGGCTGTCTGGCTATGGGGCTGAACTATGACCTCTACACCCATACCGACACGCAAAACCACTGGGAAGTCACCCAGCAGGTCTTTCTGCGCCATCTGCAAAACAAGTACATCTATAAAGAAGTCACAAAGCAGTGGTACGACCCCCAGGCCAGCCGCTTTCTGGCCGACCGCTATGTGGAGGGGACCTGTCCCTTCTGCGGCTTCCCCGACGCCCGGGGCGACCAGTGCGACAACTGCGGGCGGCTCTACGACGCCCTGGAACTAAAGAACACCCGCTCCAAAGTGACGGGCAACACCCAACTGGAAGTGCGGGAGACCGAGCACTTTTTCCTGGATTTGGGCAGGCTCAACGATCCGCTGCTGGAATGGATCAACACGGGCAAGGAACATTGGCGGGCCAATGTGCTCAACTTTACCCGCAGCCAGTTGGATATGAAGGAATTGCGCGGGCGCTCTATCACCCGGGACATCGACTGGGGGATAGAAATTCCCCTGGACGGCTACGAGGGCAAGCGCATTTACGTCTGGTACGATGCGGTGCAGGGCTATCTGAGCGCGGCGGTGGAGTGGGCCAAACTGGTGGGCGAACCGGAGCGCTGGCTGGAGTGGTGGGATGTAAACACAGCCCCCGATGCCCGCCACTACTATTTTATGGCCAAGGACAACATCCCCTTCCACACCCAAATCTGGCCGGGGATGATACTGGCCTGGAACGACGAACCCGCGGCCGCAGACGATCCGGTGAAGTTGCACCTGCCCTACGACGTGCCCGCCAATGAATATCTCAACTGGCGGGGGCAGCAGTTCAGCACCAGCCGGGGCAATGTCATCGGCTGGAATACGGTTCTGGACCAATACCAGGCTGACGCCTGGCGCTATGTGCTGACCGCAGCCGCGCCGGAAAACGCCGATGTGGAGTTTAGCTGGGCCGATTTTGTAGAGCGGGTGAACAGCGAACTGGTCGCCAACTGGGGCAATCTGGCCAACCGGGTGCTGGGCTTTGCCTACAAACGCTACGACGGCGCTGTGCCCCAGCCCGGCCCGCTGGATGCTACCGATACGGCCCTGCTGGACGAAATCCGCGCCGGCTTCCAGACGGTGGGCGAGCTTTTGAATGCAGTAAAATTGAAAGCCGCGCTGCAAGAGGTGCGCCGTCTGAGCCAGCGGGGCAACCAGTACATCGCCGAAAAAGAGCCGTGGAAGACGATCAAAGTCGATCCCCAGGCCGCGGCCACCGCCGTCTACGTCGCCCTGCAAGCCATCGACTGGCTGAAAATTCTCTGGTCGCCCATCCTGCCCCACAGCAGCGAAGCGCTCCACAGCTATCTGGGCTACGACCAGCCCCTCTTTGGCCGCCAATACACCCAGGAAGTGACCGATAACCGGGGCGTCCACCAGGCCCTGCGCTACGACCACAGCCCCGCCACCGGCGTCTGGGCACCGGGAACACTCCCGCCCGGCCAGCCATTGCGAGAGCCAGCGCCGCTTTTCACAAAGCTCGATCCCGCGGAGGTGTTGGGGGGGGCGTAATGCGTAATGCGTATTGCGTAAGGTGATGGGGCCACGGAGCGAATGACCGCGAATAGGGGGATGACGCGAATGGCTGGTCGCTCCCGTTTGTTCTGGGATACCCCGGATCAGCGAAGTAGACGTCAACGATTCGCGTTCTCCTCCCATTCGCGGTAATTTCCGGGGGCTGAGGCCGCAACGAACGCACCCGACGCGGTGTCCCTTCGATGAACTCAGGACATCGCATGAGCCTGTCCAAGGGTCGATCTTGCGCTGGTACGGAGTAGGGCGTATTACATAAGGTGGCGCAGCCACAAAGCGTTGAATGCGGATCGGACCAGTGAGCGCCGGTTGAGTAGCCGAGTCTTCGAGGCGTATCGAAACCAAGCGAACGGGTGATAAGGCGATTCTTTGTTAACCCGCTTGGTTTCGATACGGCGGGAAACAGCCCCGCCTACTCAACCAGCGCTAGTCTTGCATCGTCCTCCAACCGCAACTAACGCACGAAACGTCGATCTTGCACTGGTACGCAGTAAGGGGACGTAGCCACGATTTGCGTGGGGAAACGGGAAGACGTGAAACGTGAAGACGTGAAACGTGAAGACGTGAAACGTGAGGTGTCGTCACATACGCTCACGTTTCACGTTTTTCACTCGGTTGGCCGACCGCCTATCGCTTGTGCGTTCGTTCCTGGCTGGTACGGAGTAAGCAGTGACGAATGGCGCGTTGAATGAAGATTGTCCGGCGAGGCGTGAAATGTAAAACGTGAAAAGGTCCGAAGGAAATCACGTTTCACACTTCCCATTTCTTTTGCGAAAGCCCCTCTAATGACCCCACCCTACGCAATACGCAATACGCAATACGCAATCCTCCTCGTCTACCTGGCCCTCGCCGCGCTCTTCGCCCTCACCACTCCGTCCTGGCAGAACCCGGACGAACCGGCCCACTACAATACTGTGGCATTTGTAGCAACCGAAGGGCGTCTGCCGGTGCTGCAAATGGGCGATTACGATGAAGTTTATTTGCAGCGCTTGAAGGACGAAAAGTTCCCCCCGGAATTGTCCATCGCGCCCGTGCGCTACGAATTCCACCAGCCACCCCTCTATTACATTTTGGCTGCGCCGGTTTACTGGCTGAGCGGAGGGAGTCTGCTGGCCTTGCGTCTGTTCAGCGCGCTGCTGGGCGCGGGGGTCATCTGGCTGCTCTCCCTCTGCTTCCAGACCGTTTTCCCGGAGAAGCCGGGTATTGTCCTGGCTGCTACTGCCTTTGTCGCCTTCCTGCCCATGCACATCGCCATCCTGGCCGCGGCCAACAACGACGCCCTGGCCGAGTTGATCATCGCGGGCGGTCTGCTCGTGCTGCTGCGCTGGGTTAAAGAGGAAAGGGTGACAGGGTGGCAGGGGGAAAGGGTGACGAGCCGGCCCCACACAATACGCAATGTACCGGTTGAGCCACCCCACCCTACCCCTCCCCATTCCAGGGAGGGAACTGAAGCGACTCTTCCCCCACAGTGGGGGAGGTTGGGTGGGGGTGAGCAGCTACTACCCAATGCGCAATACGCAATAGGCAACAGGCAACTGCTGCTTTTAGGTCTCATCATCGGCCTCGGCTTCCTCACCAAAGCCACCGCCTACATCCTTCTCCCCGTTGTTATCATTACCATAGCCACCGTTACCGGACTTCGTACAATCCCAATTCGCAATACACAATACGCAATACGCACAGCCCTGTCACCCTGTCACCCTGTCATCCTCTCCTCCCTCCTCCTCGGCCTCCCCCTCTGGCTGCGCAACATCGCCACCTATGGCGGTCTGGACTTCCTGGGCCTGGGCTGGCACGACCAGGTGGTGACAGGTCAGCCCACGACCGCCGATTGGATCGCGGCCAATGGCTGGCCCGCCTATTGGGAGCGGGCCTGGGACTTCACCTTCAAGAGCTTCTGGGGCGTCTTTGGCTGGCTGGGCGTCTTTATGGATGGACGGGTCTATACGCTGCTGCTGATTTTCAGTGGAATTGTGGCCGTGGGGTTGATTGCCGGTCTGCTGCGTTTTGTACGAAAAGAGGTGGCGGTCTCTGACTTCCAGCGCTGGGGACTGTTCGTGGCGCTGCTTCTCCTGGCTGCGGTTTTCGCCTCCTACGCCTGGTACAACCTGGGCTTTGTCCAACACCAGGGCCGCTATCTCTTCCCCGCGCTCTTTGCCTTTGGTCTGCTCGTCGCCCTGGGCTGGCGGGAGGCGCTGCGCGCCCGGGTCAGCTTCGTCATAGCCGGGCTGCTCCTGCTCTGGGCCGTGATTCTGGCGGGGAGCGGGCTGGTTTCGACAGGCCCAACCAGCGCGGGGCTGGATAAGTGGGCGCTGCTCTTCCTGGCCGGGGGGAGCGGCGCGCTGCTGGTCAACGGGCTGCTGGAACGCATCCCCGGCGGCAGACGGCTGCGGCCAATCCTCTACGCCCTGCCCTTTGTGTTGCTAATCCTACTGGACGCGGCCATTCCCTTCCTGTATACTGTGCCCCAGTTGGCGCGGTGACAACTTTAGAACCCAGAGTAGAGGATTCGTGGATTCAAACCACACGTGAAACAGCAAATGAGCAAATCATCACTTCCCCAAACAGATTCTGTCCAGGAGTTGGCCGAGTTTTGGCAGACCCACGACAGTACCGATTTTGACGATGAAATGGAAGAAGTGCCTGAGCCAGTTTTCATCCGTCCGGATCCGAGTCAATTACTGATAAAATCCGTCGAACCTGAATATCCTTGTTATGTGTGTGGATCGACTCGTCACGAAAAAGTCTATGTAGATGAAGTGTTCAATGTGGATGGAAAGCACGTAATGGTGGAGCACATTCCAGCACAGCGCTGCCAGCAATGCGGCGAATTGTTCTTTGATGCTAAAACAACAGAACGTGTGCTATCGCTGCTTCACGATTCGCCGCCAGTAGCCCGCACTGTAACTTTAGATGTCTTTGACCTGGCAGTTGCCTGATCCCTATGCAAAGCTCCCTGCCCGCCTACCGCCCACGCCCCACCTTCCGCCGCAGCGCCGCGGACTTTGTGATCATCTGGTTTGCGGTCGCTGCCCTCTCTCTCCTGGCCGCGGCGGCCGGCTGGCAATTCTGGCACACAGACCGCATCTTCACCGGCGTACAGGTGGCCGGTGTGCCTGTGGGCGGCATGAGCAGGGCCGCAGCCCTGCTCCACCTGAGCCGGGAAACACGCAACTTCCCCCTGCCACCGGTCACAGTCACATTGGAAGATCGAGAGTGGCATCTCAGCTCCGCCCAGCTGGCCCCCCAACCGGAGCTGCTGACAGCGGTCAATCGGGCCTATCTACTGGGCAGACAAGCCGGCATTGGGGAAAATCTGAGCCAACAGGCCAGGGCCTTGCTCGGCGGAGAGAACATCCAACCACCCGTTATCTACAACGAAGCCTCCATCCGCTATGCACTCAGCCAGATTGCAGCAGAGGTGCGCAGACCAGGCCGGGCAGAAGTGACTCTGGGCGATCTGACCCTGCCCTCCGCACCCGGCGTAGATGTGGATGTGGACGCCACTGCCCGGCTTGTGCTGGCCCGGCTGTTGTCTGGCGACGAAAAGGCGGTGGCGCTGCAAACCATCAGCCTTCCCCCCCCGGACGCGGCCCTGTCAGGGATGGAAAGCAGCGGGGCCCGCACGCCACCCCTCCCCCTCATCCTGCGGGACGATGCGTCCGGTCTCGTTTTCGCACTGGATCCAACTACACGAAGACGGCTTCTTCCTGGGGGAGCGGGCGGTCAGGTCAATGAGGCGGCCCTGGCCGAGGTGGTGGACAAGTGGGCGGCCCAGGTCTATATGCCGGCCCAGGATGCCCGGCTGCGTTTCGATGTCAACGCCGGGCGTGCGGTCGTCCTTCAGCCCAGCCGGGCAGGCAGACAATTGAATGTGGATGCCACTCTCCGGGCGATCAGCGATGCACTGCTCCGGGATGAAAGCCAGACCCGGCTGCCAGTGGAGCCGCTTGCGCCAAAGGTGGATTCCAACCGCATTGACGAAATGGGGATCAACGAACTGATCTCCAACGGAACCACCTATTTTGCGGGCAGCAGCCGGGACCGCATCCACAATATCGAAGTCGCCGCCGAGAAATTTGAGGGAGTGGTTATCCCGCCCAGCGGCATTTTCAGCTTCAACTCGATTGTGCAGGATGTGAGCGCGGCCAACGGCTTCGAGGATTCGCTGATCATCTGGGGTGACCGCACGGCTGTGGGTGTGGGCGGGGGTGTCTGCCAGGTCAGCACGACAGCCTTTCGCTCGGCCTTTCTGGCCGGTTTCCCGATTGTGGAGCGCTACAATCACGGCTACGTCGTCAGTTGGTATGGCGAGCCGGGGATGGACGCCACCATCTACACGCCCTCGGTGGACTTCAAATTCCGCAACGACACCAGCGCCTATCTGCTGGTGCAGCCGGTGGTCAACAGCGCGACAGGCACAATCAGCTTTCTATACTACGGCACAAAGCCCAACCGCCAGGTGACTATCAGCCAGCCCATCATCAGCGATGTGGTAGAGGCAGGTGAGCCGGTCTATCAGGAGGACGAGAGTCTGGCTCCCGGTCAGATTAAACAGGTGGAGACGGCCAAGAAGGGGCTGACGGTCACGGTCGAGCGCACAATTGTGGAGAATGGCGAAAGCCGGGTAGACAAACTCGTCTCGGTCTATCAGCCCTGGAGCGCGGTCTTTCTGATGGGGCCGGGAACGACGATACCCGGAGAGGAAAAACCGACGACGCCGTGAGGGGGGACGCAGTGCATAAGGTGGCGCAGCCACGATTTGCGTGCGGAAACGGGAAGACGGGAGACGTGAAACGGGAAGACGGGAAACGGGAAACGGGAAGACGGGAGACGTGAAACGTGAAGACGGGAAACGTGAAGACGGGAAACGTGAAGACGTGAAACGTGAAGACGGGAAACGTGAAGACGGGAAACGTGAAGACGGGAAACGTGAAGACGGGAAACGTGAAGACGTGAAACGTGAAGACGTGAAACGTGAGATCTCGTGACGAGATCTCACGTTTCACGTTTCAGTTGGTTGGCCGACCGACTAACGCTTGTGCGTTAGTTCCTCGCTGGTACAGAGTCGTGCGTGGACTGGTAGCGAGACCGGTTCACCCGTCACGCACCACTCGTCGTTCTTCCGCCAGTGTGTCGTGGATCCTATTTTCCTGTGATCCCAATCACGCCCGTCGCTCCCCGGCGGGCGGACAATGACGGACAGCCGTTCGAAGAGCAGTCAGAAGTTCAACTTCTCTCGACAAAAAGAGAGGGCGACCGGCTAAGGGGTCGCCCTCTCTTGCTTTTCTTCGTGACTTCGTGGCAAAAACTGTACTGATCAACGAGATGATAAAACGTAGGTGCGGTTTGTAACCGCACTTTCATCCGGAGAAGTGCGGTTACAAACCGCACCTACAGATTCCACCATCTTCCTGAACAGTACACTTTGTGGCAAAAGCTACTGTCCGGCTGTCGCGTTCCACTGTTGGGCGGCCATTTGTGACTGGCGGGCCATATCGATGGCAGTGGCCAGGACACGGGCCGACTCCTGGGGACTGTGGAAACCAGTGCTGTTTTCGGAGGAGACAAAATCCCAGCGCAGGCTGGCTTCCCGGTGCAATTTCAGAGCGGAAGCCAACTGCTCGTCCGTAGCGCCGGCTTCCCGGGCCGCGACAATCGCATCAATTGCGTCGATCAGCGCGTGTTCGGTCCGGCGCAACAGTTCGGCTGTGCTGTTTTGAATGGTCAGCACCCGAGTCCGCAACTCATCTTCCGAGATGTTGTGACAGTTCTGGCAGGCCTGGGAGAGGTTGACCAGCGGGCTGCGCAGCCAGTGGTCCGAAACCTTTACACTGCCCTGGCGGGTGTAGGGCATATGGCAATCGGCGCAGGCCACGCCCGAACGGCCGTGGATGCCCGTGCTCCACATTTCAAATTCCGGGTGCTGGATTTTGATCATCGGCGCACCGGTCTCTTTGTGGGTCCAATCCGTGAACTCGACCTGCTCGTAATACTTGCTGATGTCGTCCGCGGTCAGCCCTTCGGTCCAGGGGAAGGTGAGAACTTTGTTCTCGCCCTTGAAATAGTACTCCACGTGGCATTGGGCGCAGACGTAGGAGCGCATCTCCTGGCGGGTAGCCTGGCTCAGGTCCACGCCGTTGGTTTCCATCGCGTTGGCAAAGCCGGGCCGGGTAATGCGCAGGGCCATTGTGTCCGGGTCGTGGCAGTCGGCACAGGACGAGCCAAGATGGATTTTCCCCGCATAATCATTGTAGGGCGTCTTGTTAAAATTTTCCCAGCCCATCTCTTCGATCAATTGAGGCACTTCGGCTGCGTGGCAATTAAGACACGCGCCGGGCTGGCTGACAGCCTTCACCCGTTCAGTATTAGCCTGATCGATCTGAGCGTAATAGTGGCCCCGCTCTTCGTTGTGATCTTTGCTGAAGGCATAGCCAGCCCACAGACGGATCATATCCGGGTAGCGTTCCAGTTTGCTATACACCGTTGACCCACCATAGGGGGTCTCGCCGTAATCGTCTTTGGTCTTTACAAAAGAGTCGTATTGATGGGGGAAATTCTGTCCCCACACCGCCGGGTCCAATTCCTTCTCCCCGATCTCAACGACTTTGAGAGGGTATTCCTGGCTCTCGAATTTGTGCTGCGAGATGTCCATCAGCAACCCGGCGACCACCGCTGTTGCCACAGCCGTGACGACAAGAATCGCCAGATAGATAAAATTTTGACGAGAAAATAAGCGAGTCATCACAAATCATCCTTGCCCTGAAAAAGTTTTTGAATGAAAAAGCTACTTGCCATGACCGACGTTGCCGTGGCAGGCAATACACATCCGTTCCTGTCCAGGTTCATCGCTATGGATCTGACTGACGAGAGAACGGTGACAGTCCACACAATTGGCCTGCACTACATCCGCGTTAAAGCCCCGGATGCGGATAGGGTCCGGGTAGTTGCCTGTTGTAAAAGCCAGGCTGTGATTCCAGCCATTGACGCCTTTGATAATATACTTTTCTGGAAAAGTATGGGGGGTGTGGCAATCATTGCAGGTTGCCACACTCTTGTGGCTGGAATGATTCCACCCTTCAAATTGGGGACGCATCACATGACAGTTGAGACAGGCTTCCGGATCGTCGGAAAAATAGGCCAGCCCTTCGGCATAATCAAAAGTGAAGGTGCCCAGCCCAACAAACATTCCGACAAAAATGACAACGGCCACGCTCCACAACGAAATTGACTGACCGGGAGATGAAATACGATTGGTCATCCAGTGCCTCCGCGCTGGGGTTCAACGGTTCTGATAATTTCCCCGTCTCCCAACGCAAGACGCGTAGGATCAGGAAGTATAGCAATCATAAGGGAAAGGCACAGAATTCCAAAACAGCCAGGTGACCAGGATTGTGAAAATTGACACAAACCCTGGCCGCGAAAAAGTAGCCACGAAGTATGTAAATGCTTTCGGAAAACCTATGCTATACTGGCATAGCCCACGTTTTTGTAAATACAGAACAATTTGTACTGGTCAACGAGATGGTAAAACATAAGGTGACGAAGCCACGATTTGCGTGGGGAAGCGTGAAGACGTGAAGACGTGAAGACGTGAAACGTGAGATCACATGACGGCACCTCACGTTTCACGTTTCAGTTGGTTGGCCGACCGACTAACGCTTGTGCGTTCGTTCCTGGCTGGTACGGAGTAGGTGCGGTTTGCAACCGCACTTCTTCGGATGAAAGTGCGGTTGCAAACCGCACCTACAGGTTTCACGATCTTCTTGACCACTACAAGATACAGAACAATTCGCTTACCGCATGGGAAAGAGTGCAGGAGGAAGAAATGATGGAAAAGAAAATTGTTTTGACGCGACCCGCAGAGACGCCAGATGCCGCGCCGGCCCAGGCAAGTGATTCATCCCGGATAACTGTTGAGCTACCCCAGCCTACCCCTCCCTATTCCAGGGAGAAAACTGGATCGACCCCTCCCCCACTGTGGGGGAGGTTGGGTGGGGGTGAGCAGTTACCATCCCCGATGGATGGTGGGGAGCGCCGACGCCAGAGCAGACGGCTGCTTTTGCAGGGCGCGGGGGTGCTGGCTGTGTCGGCTGCGGCTACGGCTACGCTGGCCCCCCAATCCGCCAGCGCAACGCCGAAGGGGCAAGAGGGCGATGCAGTACCGGCCATGCGCACCATCCGCTTCCGGGGGCAGCCCCGCACAGGGATGGCTTCTGGCAAACCAGCCCTGCCCAGCGCGGCGGTAATTGCGCTCAACCGCATGGGCTTTGGGCCCCGGCCTGGTGACATTGCCGCCTTCAATGCCCTGGGCAGCACAGACATTGACCGGCTGACCGCTTATGTGGACCAGCAGCTGGACCCGGCCAGCATCGACGACAGCGCCTGCGATGCTCTCATCGCCAGCTATGCCTTTGAGACGCTGGGCAAATCCCAGGCCCAACTGTGGGCGGAGCATATCAAAAGCGACGCGGCCAAAGATTGGCGCTACCGCCGCCTGCCCGTGTGGGAGACCGAACGGGTGGCCTTTGTGCGGCTGCTGCACAGCAAACGCCAATTGACAGAGATGTTGGCCGACTTCTGGCACAATCACTTCAACGTCTATGGCTGGGATTCGTGGATTCAATCCACTTTTGTCCACTACGACCGGGATGTGATCCGGGGCAATATACTGGGCAATTTCCGCAAGATGTTGGGGGATGTGGCCCGCAGCCCGACAATGCTCTACTATCTGGACAACCAGTCCAACTCCGGCGGCAACCCCAACGAGAACTACGCTCGGGAGCTTTTCGAGCTGCACGGCCTGGGCGCAGAGAACTATTTCGGTGTGCGCAAGACGACTGATCCAGAGATTGTGGACGGGGAAGGCAAACGCAAAGGCTACATCGACAGCGATGTCTACGGCGCAACTACCTGTTTTACGGGTTGGCGCATTGACGGCGACACGGGCCTCTTCAAATTCGACGCGGCCAGCCATTTCCCCTATTCAAAAGTGGTGATGGGAGAAATCATTGAAGACTTCCTGGGCGAGGAGGACGGCAATATCGTCCTGGACCTGATCACCAACCACCCGGGCACGGCACGCTACATTGCCCGCAAGCTCTGCCGCCGTCTGGTCAGCGACAATCCGCCGGAGAGTCTGGTTCAGGCCGCAGCCGATGTCTTCTATGCCAACCGGACCGCTGCCGATCAGTTGAAGAAAGTTGTGCGCACGATTCTGCTTTCCGAAGAGTTCCGCACTACCTGGGGCGATAAGATCCGGCGCCCCTTCGACTTTGCCGGCGCGCTGCTGCGGGCCACCCAGTGCAATTACGATCCCAAACTGGACAATTTCTTCTGGTGGTATAACGCAATGGGTCAATCGCTCTTTGGCTGGCACACACCCGACGGCTACCCGGATGTGGCCTCGGCCTGGAATAGTACAATGCCCATACTCCAGCGCTGGCGGTTTGTCAACGACATTCTGGAGTGGAAGATCGGCGGGGAGGGCGCGGACAAGGACAATAAGCGGATTGTGGTGGACGGGATACTGCCCACGGATGTTGCCACGCCCGAGGAGATTGTGGACTTCTGGAGTCAGCGGCTGTTGGGCTATCTGCTGCCCGCCGCGGAGCGCGCAGAGATTGTCGAGTTTATGGCCTTTGGCCGGGGCACAGACAGCGACCTGCCCCCAGACCAGATCGTTGAACGGCTGCGCTATATGATTGGCCTGATTCTGATGTCGCCCTCTTTCCAGTGGCGCTAGAAAGCGAGAAAACCTGATGGCAAATACATTCGACAGACTCAGCACGAGTAATGGAATCTCACGGCGGGGCTTTCTGGTGGGCTGTTCGGCGGCAATTGCAGGTATGGCCGGGGCCAGACTGACCCACGTGGCCTTTGGCAGCCCAGACGCCGAACCGAACCAGGAGGTGCTGGTCGTCATCTTTCTGCGCGGCGGGATGGACGGGCTTTCCCTGGTGGCCCCGATTGCCGGGGACGACCGGGGCTATTACGAAGCCGCCCGGGCCCGGCTGGCCCTGCCCACCACCGGTGACAACAAAGCCTTCGACCTGAACGGACTGCTGGGGCTACACCTGGCGGCCGCCCCCTTCCACGAACTCTTTCAGGCGGGCAAGGGCGCGGTGATCCACGCCGCGGGGCTGACCAGCGACACCCGCTCGCACTTTGACGCGATGCAATTTATGGAGCTGGGCACGCCGGGCAGCAAGAGCAATTCTACTGGCTGGCTCACCCGCCATCTGGCCACCGCGGGCAATCTGCCCGCCAATATCATTGCGCCGGCGGTGGCAACCAGCGGCTCCGCCCCCACTTCCCTGGCCGGCAGCCGGGAAGCCATCGCAATGACCCGGCCCCAGGACTTCAACTTCAACGGCCACTGGTATTACCGCAACTGGCAACGTATGGCCCTGCGTAATATGTACAACGGCAGCACCTGGCTGCACAGCGCAGGCACCCAAACCCTGGACGCCATCGATGTCATTGAGTATGCAGACCCCTCCAGCTATTCTGCCGAGAATGGCGCGGTCTATCCGAACAACAGCTTTGGCACCAGCCTGCAATCCGTAGCCCAGATGATTAAGCTCCAACTGGGGATGCGCATTGCCACGATTGATCTGGGCGGATGGGATACCCACGAATATCAGGGCGACGCGGGCACGGGCTACTTTGCCAGCCAGATTACCAGCCTGACCCAGGGGTTGCACGGGTTGATGACAGACCTTTCCAACTCCAGCGGCACAGACCACAGCAAACGGCTGACGGTTGTGGTGATGAGTGAATTTGGCCGCAGTTTTAAGGAGAACGCCAGCCGGGGCACGGATCACGGCCACGGCAATGTGATGCTGGTGGTGGGGGGCGGGATCAATGGGGGCCAGGTCTACGGTCAGTGGCCGGGGCTGCAAACAGAGCAGTTGTACGACCGGCGGGATTTGGCGATCACTACGGACTATCGCCGGGTGCTGAGCGAAATTCTCATCCGCAAGCTGGGCAACCCCAACCTGGGCACAATCTTCCCCGGCTATACGGGCTACGATCCCCTGGGGATTGTGCAGGGCAGCGATCTGACGCCGGTCTATACACCGGTGACACCCACGCCGACACCGACAGCCGTGGCGACACCCAATCCCAACGACAACGATTTGGGCAACAAAAACCGGGTCTATCTGCCCGGCGTCAGCCGTTAGGTGGGAGAGATAAAAAAGTCCCCGGCACTTCGGAAAGTGCCGGGGACTTTTTTATCCTGCGGTTTCAAGAAATATCTGGCGGCTGGCGATGATTTCATCTTTGTATTGGGGCCAATTGCGCAAGGTTTCCGGGTCGAAGTCGGCTCCTGTAGGCCATTCGAGACAACCCGCGTATTTAACAAGCTGCACCTGGGCAAAAATTTCTTTGTCGCGCAATGGGCCGAAGATCGGCCCGTGTAGGACAGGCAGAAAGTCGATGGTCTGTTCGCTGCCGTCGTCAAAGCGAATACGGAGTATATAATCGCCGATTCTTTCAAATTGTGTCACTCTGTATAACTTATGCGTTTGCATTTCATATCCTCCCTTCGATTTTCGTTGTAGGCAGGCCAAGCCTCGCTTGATTCCAATTATCCATCAGTTCCATTTGATGGACTTCCGCCCACCCAAGAATAATATTTTGTTGTCGGCGTGGCATACTGCCTTCGTATAGCGCTGGAGGATCAATTGTATACAAAGCCGCGTGATCGTTATAGTAAGCGTGAAAGTGCGGATGATGTCGATCATCAAAATACATGCGAATTGTGATTCCGTGAAATCGAGAAACCTCTGGCATAGGAGATACCCCACCACATAAAACGCTGTAATACTCAGATTATACCACAGTGTGATACACTCAACAGTAGGACTATTCTTTGACTATTTAGGACGCTACCGATGAGCACACCCTACACCCCCTCCGGCGACTACACCCTCCTCGACTCTGGCGGTGAGCGCAAACTGGAACAGATCGGCGACTATCGCCTGGTGCGCCAGGCCCCCCAGGCTGTGTGGAGCAGCCGCCTGCCTGACGCTGAATGGAAAGCCGCGGACGCCGTATACGAGCGGGACAGCACCGGCGGCGGTGACTGGCAGTTCAGCCAGAAGATGGCCCGCAGGCAGGAGATTCTCTACGCCAATATTCACTTCCAGATTAAGCTGACCGATTTCGGCCATCTGGGGCTTTTCCCCGAGCAGGCAGAAAATTGGGAATGGATGCGCCGCCTGATCCGCGCCCGGCTGGCGCGCACCAACGGGCGCAATCTCCAGGTGCTCAATCTCTTTGCCTACACCGGCGGCAGCACCCTGGCTTGCAGCCAGGCCGGCGCGCATCTGGTACATGTGGACGCGGCCAAAGGGGTGGTGGACTGGGCCAAAGAGAACGCAGAACTGAGCAGGCTGCACGAGCGGCCCATTCGCTGGCTGGTGGACGACGCCCTGAAATTTGTCAAGCGGGAGGCCCGCCGGGAGAATCGCTATCAGGGCATAATCCTGGACCCGCCCAGCTTTGGCAGGGGGCCAAAGGGCGAAGTATTCAAAATCGAAAACGACCTGATGCCCCTCTTGGAAGCCTGCCGGGAAATCCTGGCCCCGGACGCCCTCTTCTTCCTGCTCAGTTGCCACACACCCGGATTTACACCTATCACACTGCGCAACGAAGTGCTGGAAGTGGTGGAGCGCTGGGGTGGACGGGTGGAGGAGGGCGAAATGCTTATCGCCGAGAAGTCCGGGCGAATGTTGCCCAGCGGCGCGTATGCTCGCTGGCAGGCGGATAGATGAGGCATTCACCCCGGTTCTGGGACGCACCCACTGGATTTAGAGCACATTGAGCATACGGTCAACAAAGTGCTATAATGGGGCAGGTCTTCCTGGCCTTGGCTTCAATGAGGTAAATGAGATGGCTGTGCAACTCAAATCGACACAATTTATCCCCGAGACGGTTTACTACCCCGAGACGGACGGCAAGCCTATGGCCGAATCTGACCTGCATCGCGAGCGTATGTTTACCCTTATCCATTCGCTACAACGCTTTTTCGCCGGTCAACAGGTCTACGTCAGCGGCAACCTGTTGATCTATTACGAGCAGGGCAACCCGCGCAAATCCGTGGCACCGGACTGCTTTGTCGTCTGGGGAGTCGAGCCACATTTTCGGCGTATTTACAAACTATGGGAGGAGGAGAAGGGACCCCGGGTCGTCTTCGAGGTATCTTCAAAGAATACGCAGCGGGAAGACTGGGGCCAGAAGATGCGCCTGTACGCCGGGCTGGGCATAGAAGAGTATTATATTTACGACCCCACAGCCGAATATCTGGACCCGCCGCTGGCGGCCTTTCGTCTGGTCGGTGGGGGCTACGTGCCGATGGAGCCGGTCAATGAGGAGGTATGGCTGGGGGATCTGGCATTTGTGCCTGGCGCGGGTGAACCACCGGAGTTTGCCAGTTCGCTGTTGGGGGTGCGCATCGCTCTGGATGAACAGAACCAGTTGCGTTTATACCACCTGCTCACGGGTGAACGGCTGTTGACCGACGAAGAAGCGCGGGTACAGGCCGAGGAGCAGGCGGCTAAAGCCGGGATTCGCGCCGATCAGGCCGAGAGCCGTGCCGATCAGGCCGAAGCAGAGAATGCCCGTCTGCGCGAGGAACTGGCCCGCCTGCGTGGCGTATAGGCGGTATCCTTATAAGAATCAGTCGTCCCATACCACCACCTCATTGTCGGAGTTTATCTTATGACCCCTCCACTCAAATGGATTACCCACGCTGATCTGACCATTCACAAGAAATGTACTGTTGACCGGGAAGAATATCTGGACCACATGACCTTTCGGCGCAATGTGCGCCCCCTCTTCACCGAAATTTTCGGCCCGCTGGTAGGGTTGAAAGAGGAGTGGGAGGAGCAGGGCGCATCGCCGGAAGAGTTGGACTTCTCTGCCTTTCCCTACCGCTGCGAGCGCCGGGGCCGGGTGCCTGTCAGCACTGGCTGTCTCGGCGACATCACCCCCCTATTCATCGAAGAGACCGACCACCACATCCTGACCCGGGATGAGATGGGGCGTACGATGCGGATGATGAAAGGGGTGGCGACTCTGCCCCTGCCGATGGATTACCCCGTGCGCACAATGGACGACTGGCGCAAGATAAAGCACTGGTACACCTTTTCCGAAAAACGGCTGGGAGCTGACTGGGAAAAGGCGGCCCAAGAACATCTGGCCGCGGGGCGGGTGCTCACTGTGGGTATTCCCGGCGGCTTTGACGAACCCCGCCAATTGCTGGGCGAGGAGGCGCTCTGTCTGGCCTACTACGACCAGCCCGAGTTGATCCACGACATTCTGACTACCATCGGCGAGACAGCCTTTCAGGTATTGGAACGGGTGAGCCGCACGGTGCAGGTGGATATGCTGACTGTTCACGAGGATATGGCGGGCAAGACCGGCCCGCTGATTGGCCCCAGCCAGGTGAAAGAGTTCATCGCCCCCTATTACCGCAAAGTCTGGGACCTGTTAGCCGAACGGGGGGCGCGGCTCTTTGACCAGGACAGCGACGGCGATATGCGCCGGATTATCCCCGCCTTTCTGGAGGCAGGGGTCAACTGTATGCACCCCATCGAACCAGCTTCCTTTATGGATATTGTGGCCCTGCGCGCCGAATATGGCGAGCGGCTGGCCTTCTACGGGGGCATCGACAAGCACGTCCTGCGCGGGAGCAAAGAGGAGATCGTCGCCGAACTGGAGTATAAAATTCCGCCGCTGGTCGCTTCCGGTGGCTGTATGCTGGGGCTGGATCATCGCATCCCCAACGGCACGCCCCTGGAGAATTACCGTTTTTATATTCAGAAGGCGTGGGAAATTCTGGATCGCTGCACGCCTCACTCCGACGCGGATACCGTAAACGCAATGGGGATGACTGGTCCCACATAGCGGTTGCCCATCCAGAGCCGCCAATGACTGGTAAAAGTTTGCTCTTTCTGGCCCTCTGACAAATGCGGGGCAATAAAGGGCAGATCGTAGTCGGTGAAGGTGTAGGGTTGCCCCGGCTCCACAATCTGCATTACAGCCAGATGCGGCCAAGCCCCAAAACGCAGAGCATCTGCCTCGTCGATGTGGGCCAGGAAATCGCCGGGTTGCAGCCTATAGGGGGAGCGAGTCGCCACAGTAATTTCAGGACGGAAGGATGCGCCCGGCGCAACCACAGCCGGGACTTTCACGCCGAGCAGATTGATAACCGGTTCGAACAAAGGCAGTCCTGAATGGGTGACGCCGCTGCCATCGCTGCCCGTCCAGATGTCGTCGGCGTCGAAGGGGCAAGCGGAGCAGGCAGGCCCAAAGGCAATGGCATTCGTGGGCAGATGGGTGCGCTGCTGCCATTTCACGCCGTCGAAATAGGCATCGCCCTTATTGGTCGCCGCCCAGACCCGCCCGTAGCGATCCAACGCTAGATTGGTGACGCCCACATCGGGCAGCCCGGCGGTTGTGGTATAGACCGTCCACGCGCCCTGCTGGTAGCGGCTCACCCCCCCATCTCCGCTGGCAAACCAGACCGACTCCGCCTCGTCTTTTCCCGCTGGGCGCACCAGAATCACCCGCATCTCATCCCCGCCGATTGTCCCCTGCCCCCGTTTATGATGAATCCACCGTCCCTCCACCCCGTGAAACTGGCTGACCCCCTGATTGATGTAGCCGATCCAGACATTGCCCGTGGCGTCGAATTCCACGTCGTGGATATGGTTGTTGATCAGCGTGCCGTTGTGGATGGAATAGGGCACGGACCAGCGGTCGCCGTCGAAACGGGCCGTGCCCTCCCAGGTGGCGGCCCATACCCGCTCCTTGCCGTCCACCCCTTTTTGAACCGTCAACCCGAAGATCCCCTCGCTGGGCAAGCCATTGGCCGTTGTATACTGCCGCCAGGTCGTCCCGTCGAACATCGCCACCCCGTCTGATTCTGTCCCCGCCCACACCCGCCCTGCTCCATCAATGACCAGCGCATTGACTTTTGTCACTGGAAAGTCGAGATCACCGGTGCAGTCGGCCCAGGTTGCGCCGTCGTAATATCCCACACCGAAGGGTGGAGGGAAGTAGCCGATCCAAAGACCCCGGCTGTCGATAGCCAGAGAGCGCACATTGTCGCTCAAAACCAGGCCATTCGTGTTCTGCCCAGTATAGGCGCTCACCCCTTCCGTGCGTAAAAAGCGGTTGGCCGGGGGCGCTGCCCGGCGCGCCTTTTCCCCGCAAAGAGAGACCGCGGCTGGCGTCGGCGTTGGCGCGGCGAGGGCAAGAGTCGCCGGTACTGGTCTGTTGTTGAGAGCCGACTGCCAGAGGGCAAACACTGCCATCAGCGCCAGTGCGGCCAGCGTGAGCAGCGCCGACCAGAACCACCGCCCAGGCCAAGGGATGTCGTCTTTCTCACTGGGTGGATCGGGTCGAAGCGGTGGGGAAGCCCCTTGTAATTCGGAGAGAGACTCCTCTCTATCCAGCACCAGATAGCCCGCGGCGTCATAGAAAGCCCGACGCTCCTCTTTGTCGTGTACAGCCAGCCGGTCCAGAAGCATTTGAATCGTTTCGACGGTCTCCGGCAGGGTTTCGCCGTTGCGCCAGCGGGCGACTGTGCTGGGGTGTACTTTCAGCCGACGCGCCAAATCCCGTCCACTCTGACCGCGCAGATTGAGACGTCGATTGAGCAGCCTGGCAAACTCGTCTTTGTTGGCTTCTGGCATGGGTAGAGAGGGAGCGAAACAGCTATGGCACGCAAAGTGTTGCGCACTGTTGCACGGCTTGCGCCGCTTTGTTGCCGCACAAGCAACAGATCTTTGCTAGAGTGAAAGACAGAAGGGCAGCGCTGGCTCTTTAATAACAAGCAGACAGACAGGCCATCTGTTCTGCGCTACACAACCGAATCGTCATGTTTGGGGACACGCGTGCGCCATCTGGCGGGAGATCTCCAAACCCAACGTGACTCCAATGCAAAAGGAGAACGTTGAGATGGTAACAGGTTGGGAAAGGCAAACCCGTCGTATTTTGGCCCTCATCGCACTGGCGTTTCTGCTTGCGTTGAGCGGCGTCTTTGGCCCGGTGGCCTTTGACCAGGCCCTGGGAGGCAATGGGGTGACCGCAACCCACGCTTGCGGACAGCAGGGCAGCGGCTGCTAGAAACCGCTGTGCAGAAAGCCTGGCAAGGGGTCAGACGATCCCTTGCCAGGCTTTCTGTAATGATTCGGTATACCACTTGCGTTTTTCTTCGTACTCTTCAGGCACACTTTGCAGCCTATCGATCTCGGACAGGCTGCGTTCACACAGTTCAGCCGCCTCGGCAAAACGCTTCTGCTCCAAAAGGGCCAAGACGATGCCGTGCTGGGTGTTCAGGCGGGACTGGTGATCGCCCAGACTGATATAGACGGCCACGCCATCGCGAAAAGCATCCTCGGCGCGCTCTGGTTCTCCCAGGCGCAAATAGAGCAGCCCCAAATTGTTGTACGTTTGGGCCAGTGGCCGTTGCGCCCCCAATGAGCGCAGGGCTGCGCTCGCCTCCTGGTATGGCTTGAGGGCTTTGTGGTAATGTCCAAGCCTTACCTGCACAGACGCCAGATTGTTTTGCGTCAAAGCCAGATGGTAAGGGTCGGAGACACATTCCAGCAGATCGGCGGCTAATCGTAGCCATTCATCTGCTTCCAGCAGTCGATCTCTCTCCCCGTAGATACTCTGCATCAGGCAGACCAACCCCAGATTCTGATACGACCAGCCAATGGTGCGCTGATATCCAGCGCGCAGACGAAAATTCAAAGCCAATTTGTGCTGATCTTCCGCATCTGCCCAACGGCGCTGGTCCAGGGCTACCATCCCCAGTACATAATGGGATTCAGCCCGTTCCCCATCGTCTGTGTCCAGCAAAGTCAGGGCTTCGCTGACGCAGACGATAGCATCCGCGTAGCGATATTGCAGATGACGGACCCGGCCCAATTGGTTTAGCGCCACTGCAACGTTCCTCGCATCTCCACAGAGTCGGAAAGCCGCCACACTATCTTCCAGCCAACTCTCTGCCAGCGCATAGCTGTCCAACAACCGCTTCATCTGGCCCAGGATACGGCACATCTCGGCCTCCGCCACCGTATCCTGCTCTGCTCGCGCCCAGGAGACGGATGCTTCCAGCAGGTGAATCCACTCGGCCCGATAGCCCAATTGCTCCATACGGGGAGCAACCGCCAGAATGATCTGCCTGCACAGGGGCCAACCCTCTTTGGCGAGAAGAGAGTAGTGGATGATTTGCAGCGAAAGCTCGCAGACCGACTGAAGATGTTCCACGCGGTCAGAATCCAGGCGAGCCAAGACCACCCCTGCCCCATTCCGAATATAGCGACGAAAGGTTGCGCCAGATGGTTGTCCGACCCGAACGGGGATTCTTTCTATGGAGAAGACTCGTTCAACCATTTCATTGCCTGTGTATGGAGAAAAGAGCGGGTCAGGCTGTGGATTGAGTAGCGGTAGAGATATTTGTCCCGGGTGCAATCCACCAGATTGAGGACCATCAATTTGTCGATCCCATCCATCACAGCCTCTGCGTCCAGACCCGTGACGTTCACAAGAAAGTCCTGGTCTTCACCCCGGGGTGGCGCAAGCTGCATAGCCAGCAGCAGATTGCGGCTCAGATCGTCCAGGTTCTCCCATATCTTCCCGTAGATATGGGCATAGAGCCGCTCTGTCCGGTAGCCCCGGGCCTCGACGAGATCCGCCAGAACCGCGGGCAGAGGCCGAAAATGGCACTGACCGACAACCAGCAGCAGGGCCAGGGGGTTGCCCCCCACCACATCAAAAATCGACACCAGTTCGGCATCTGGCCATTGGGAAATCTCTGAGAGATTCTCCTTGCGCGCTTCCTGGCGCACCAGCCTAATGGAATCCCCCAGGCTTAAGGGTGGCAATGGGTAATGATAGACGTCGGTTTCGGCATAGAGGGATTGCCGGGAGGTCAGGAGAAATTTGCTGGGTCTGGCAAGCCGGCGCAAGGTGGGCAGCAGCAGCTCAACATCCGAAACCGTCTCCAAATTATCGATGACGACAATGTGAGGAAAGGTCTTCAGTTTGTATTCCAGAGCGTGCAGGGCTTCGCTGGGTGAGGACGGCTTTCCTGGCGCGTCACCCCATAGCTGGTTGACAAGGCTGAGTATCAGATCGTCGGTTGATAGCACGGGCGCATTTGCCGCCTGGAATCCAAGCCCCGAATCCTGCCGAGCGGTTGTCCAGGCAAAGGCGTAATAGTTTGCTTGCTGAATCAGACGGCGCATGAGCGCGTCGGCCAGGGCCGTCTTGCCTACTCCGCCCATCCCCTCAATCGCCACAATCCAGGGGGAAGTATCAGCGCTCAACACCTCGGCCAGTTTGCAGAGATGGGCATCCACACCCACCAGGTCAAAATAAGTCGGCGCTTCGAGTCTGGCTTCAAACGCGCCGATGGTCGCCTCCCGTGAGGAAGACTCCATTTCCATCACAATCTCTGCCAGAGCCTGGAGCGCGTCTCGCTGGATGCGATAGATGGAGCTTTCGGCCAGGCTGAGTCTGACTGCGACCACACGCACCGGTTGCTTGTCGTGGAAGCGCAAACGAAGAAGCTGGGCATATTTCGGAGAGTGATCCTCCAACAGGAGAAGCGCATCCTCCAGCAGTTGGCTGATCGCTGTGTGCAGATTCCCACCTTTCATTCTCTCCCGTATCACAGAGAGGGTGCCAAATGGATTTGCCTCATTTGCGCCAACTGTCCACACAGCCAAAGCGTGTCTGATCAGATTTTCCCATTCGGGCAATGAATTCGGAGCTTGTTGTGTCATTGTGTAATCCCAGAACAATTTCACAGGGAGCATCGAGTAGAACAGACAACAAAATTTGCACCAACCCTGCCGGGCGCGCATGATTTCTTTATTGGGTGGGAGCGAAGGAGAAAAAGGCGACGCTGCCTGGGGGTCCACCGAACCGACGCGACGATGGGCATGGATGGGTCAGGGAGTGATGGGTTGATGCTGATATGAACCGTAGATGTAGGATAGCACAGATCAGCAGATGGAGAAAGCGCAGGAGATAGAGGTTCAAAAAACCCTCTTGCCAATGCGGGAAAAAGCGAAACCCCGGGTGCTTCACACCTATCGGCGCACAGGCGTGGACGGGGGAGAAAAATGATAGGAGAATAAGAGGTTTTTGAGAGTCCAGAGCAGGGGGAAGTGGTATAGGATATCTCCTGTATAGTACGTTTCCAATTGTCGCCTTGAGTCAGGGAGAGAGCGATGCTTTGGGGCAGACAGAAGGACCCGGTACACGAATTCTTTGCATTTGTGATCGAAATGACCGCGCACAGCATCGACCGCCCGCTGCCGCCGGCCTCGGCCTCCGATCTGGCCCGGGACTTTCTCAACGGGAATGATGCGAGTTGCGCCGCGCGCCTGGGCGTGTATGTACTAATTCCTCACGCGTACAATGCCGTGCGCAACTGGCAGGGCTGTGGCGCAGGAACGTGCAATGGCTTTGGGGGGCGTATGCGTCCCTTCGGGTGGGAAAGTCTCTTGGCCGTGGATATGCTCTTGCAGCGCCCCCGCTCTCTCTTGGAGGCGCACCGGCGCATGTGGGAAGGGATGCTGCGGCCAGAAGGGATTGTGCCCAGCGCCATCCAGCGGGAGTACAAAGAGGCGGAAAAGTATCTTTCCCATATGCTGTTGCACGCCACGACGGATCTGGTGTACGAGTTGTCCGGGCAGAACCGGGCCTTTGCCGGCAGCCCGTCTCCCCTGCGCTCGGATGTGCGGGAACTGCTGCGGGCGATTGTGGCGGAGGCCCGTCAACTGGAAACAGCAGACTATTTTGTGGCAAAGGAGGTGGATGGGCTGAAACGGGCGGTGGTAGGGGTGATGGAACGCTTATAGCTGGTACTGCACCTGGCCGTAACGAGGTGGAAAACAGCCACTTTGAGAAACGTTGGCTTTGTGTATACTGAATCTGCTACGCCAACTTTGTAGATAAGAGACCACTCGTTTCTTACCAGTGCAAAGGATTTCTCATGTCCAACAAGTACGATACGTACACCCTTGTTCGGTTTGATTATGTGGACCCAGACACAAACGAAACCCGGACTCCCGAAGGCGTGATTGGTGGTTTTTCTCGATCTGAATCTGGCAGTTACGTCTATGAAGTATACGTACCCGCTGAAGATGCGGACTTCGACGTAGAAGAGGCTGAATTGACCGCGATCGGGAGCGTTTCTCCAACCGAGTATCGTCTGATGATCGAACAAAAGGGCTTCTTTGCCGAATCAACACGCCTTGATTCGGAGGAAGCAGGTGAGTATGGCTCATCACTTCGTTCAAATCGTTATAGCGCTCTCCGTGGATTGGCCTCTCTGGCTTCTGTCCTCGCTTTTCTCTCGCTGATTGGAGCCGTCATTGGTGTTGTGGCTGGATTGGTTGCGACAGGAAACTCGTTTGTCGGTGGACTGGGATGGGTAGTGGTGGTGTTCTCAATTTTTGCGGGTGCTCTTGCCTACTTCCTTTTTCAGGTCGCCGCCGAGAGCATCCTTGTTTTTTTGGATATGGAGAACAACACACGGGAAACAGCGAATTCTTTGCGGCAGGTTGTCGCTCTGCTGGATGAGCGCCTCCAATAGATGCGAAAAGGCAAATCGGGCTGCGCAAAGCTAAGTCCGGGCGTGGGGATGCGGTTGTGTTTGATGTCGGGGGATATGTTTGTGGTAGGCGTGGCTGCTCTACCGATCGAGGAAATCCGTTCAAATCCATCTCATCCGCGTGCCTTTTTCAGGGCAGAATCTCGAAGTAGTCACAGTGGCGCGGGCGCACAATCGAAAAGTCTCGCCGATCCAGCGTTAGAATCCGAGTGATCTGCCGTCGCTCCGCAATGGCGATGATGGCGGCATCTACAAAATCCAGCAGACTGTCAGCGTACTGGTCAAGGATCTCGTTGACCCGCCGCAGATCGGTCCTATCGATCGCTTCCAGCACAGTGTCACTGACCACCAATTCGCTGAGAAAACGGCGCATAGCGGAATGGCCCAGGCGCGACGCGATGAGGTAACAGACTTCTGGCAAGACAGGCAAAGGGAGGATCAGAGGATCGGTCAGGGTGCGAGCAACCGCAAGGACACGGTCGTGGTTGTAGTCGCTGGTATCGGCCAAAGCGAAGAGGAAACTGGTGTCAAGAAGAACGCTCATCTTGTCTCGCGCTCCAACCACAGATTGGGTCAATCTCGGCGGCCAGAATTGCTTCGTCACGCTCGGCAACGTCGCCCTTACCCGAAGCGCCCAGACTGGCAATGTTCAACAGAAACGCAGTGGGATCCTTCCGTTCACCTGTCTTTTGTGGGGAGAGGGGCAGGAGGATAGACGAGAGGTTGCGTTCACGGGTGAGGAGAAACGCGGCAAAATCCAGCACCGCCGTTACGCGTTCAAAAGGCAACGCCCGGAGTACATCGATCACCTGTTGTTCAATGGGTTGTATGGATTCTTTTTCCAAAGTCATACGGCGTTTTCCTTACCTTTCCATTAGACATCTTATTCAACCCGAAGTATAGCAGACAACCCAACCCTTGAGCAAGGAGGAATCCCACCTGGAATGTTCCCTCTCTTTCCTCGCCGTCTGTTTCTACTATTGCTCTGGGTATCCCTGTGGATACGACCGCTCTCCCTGCACGCCCAGGCGCAAACCCCCGATCCCCCCTGGCGACAGGCGCTGACCTGCGATCCCGCGCAGCAGACATTCAGTGGCGTGGAGTACTGCACCAGCGATGCGGGCAAAATCCACGTCCTCGTCATCGACACCCACAGCCCCGGTGTACATCTGGAATATGTGATCGCCGAGGGCGTGAACAATACCGGCGTTTCTGGGCCGTGCAACGATGTGAACATTCCGGATTGGGGACCGGTGCGGGGTGGCTGCGCCGATCCAAACAACCCGGCCTACTACCCGGTGATACCCCTGGAACGGGCAGTGGCGCTGGCCCAGGAACGACACGGACAGGTGGCAGCGGTGATCGACAGCGATTACGGCGCAGGCACACAGGGCCAACCGGGAGAGTTCCGCGGGCACGGACCAGAAGGATTGACAGTCGTGCGTGGTGTGCGGCTGGACGGCCCCGCCAATGGCGACACGGACAACAACGCCGTCCGCCGTCCCTGGCTGGCTGTCAGCCGAGACGCTCCGCTGCGGATCGAATTGGGCCAGTTCGACCGCGACGACGGCAGCAGAGCGGATTGGGTCTACACCGGCGTCGGCGGCGCTCCCTGGCTGATCCGGGAGGGAGTGATTCAAAAGAACGCTATCGAAAGCTGTGAGAATGCACCGGGTTCCTGTTATTTCGGCGCGGCCCAGACTGCCGTGGGTCTTTCTCAGGATCCGCGCTGGCTCTTCCTCGTTGTGGATGAACGCAAAGGGGCGCTTATCGATCTGGCCCGCTTTCTGCAGGACGAACTGGCCGTCTGGGATGCCATCAAATTCGACGGCGGCGGTTCGTCCCAACTCTGGTACAACGGACAGGTCATCGAACCGGGCGATGGCCGCCAGCTTTCCCAATATCTGGCCGTGCTCGCTACGCCGGGACCGGGAATCGAGATCATCGAGCCATCGCCTGCGCCTGAACCGGGCAATTTCCTTGAGCGTCTCTGGGGCACAGTCGAACAGGAGACGCAGAAGGCCTGGGAGACAATCCGCTCCCGCAGCGAGAGGTTCTTGACGGAGCAGTGGGAGCGATTGCAGCGGGAAGTGGACCGGCAACTGGCCGAGTGGCAGCAGTCGTTGGAGCAGTGGCTGGCCGAACAGCAGCAGCAATGGGAGCAGGAAATGCAGCGGCAGGCGGAAGAGATCGCGTGGCAGTTGTGCGGCGGGAATTGGGTGGCCGGTGCTGTAGGTGCAATCGCTGTTTTTGGTTTCAGGCGGAGACGGAAGGCAAAGTCGCTCCACAACCACTGATGCTTCCTCTACGTTGAAAACGCCAGACTGGAAAAAACAATGAACAGTAGAAACCGGCGCGCCACAGCCACGCTTTTTCTAATCCTCTGCGCGGGTCTGCTATGGACGATTGCACCCTACCTGTCGTCAACCGCCCAGGCCAATCCAGCCTCCGCGCCCTCCCCGCTGTCCGCGACCCGCACCGCGATCCAATGGGCCGCTTACACCAATAATCAGTTTTGCTTTACGATCCAGCATCCCGAAAATCTACTTCCCCGCCAACAGACACCGCTATCCGCAGAACAGCCATATGCGCAAGTGCAGATTGGAGATAGCATCCATATCATTGTGCATACGCCCCCGCTGCCAGGAAATCTTTTTCAACGCTTCACACAAGACTGGACCCGGACAGTTCTGGCAGACGACCAGGCAGCTTTCCAAACAGAGTTCCTGATCCCGCCGTTGGAAGCGGAAGGCACTGAGAGCCGTATGGCGCAACTTGCGCTGCATACGCCACAGGCAGACTACCTGCTCATTGCCCACACGCCAGGCGCGGATGAGGAAATAATTTCCCTTTTTCAGCAGATGGCGTCAACCTTTCGGATATTGTCCGGTTGCAACGTCGATGCGCCTATTGCTTTGTCTCAGCCTCAAGCGCTCACCGATGGCTTTGACTTTCCGGCGAATCCCCGCGATGGCAGTTCGGGACGTCCGCCGGAGTATGCAAGCTACAACAAACAGAATGGTTCACTTCAGAACTGCGGAGACTCCAATGGGGATGGAAAAGACGACTGCTGGTCGACCTGTTATAACAAATGGTTAGCTCAGCTACAACACGCAGGTGAGGATTGGTTTCGCGGCGCAGGTAGTCCTGTTTATGCCGTGGCAAATGGGCGTGTGATTTGGTCCACTTATGCAAACTGGCCAGGGGCTGTTGTCATCATTGAACACGAACTCCCAGCCGGAATTAGTCTGCCCTGGGGTGGCAATCTCATCTATTCGTTTTATGGCCACCTCAGCACATCAGGACTGATTCCCCAATGGGCCGAAGTACAACGAGGTCAGCAAATTGGCGTTTTGTACAACTGGGGCAGCAATTCTCATACTCATTTCGAGTTGCGCCGCTATGGCAATATGGAGCAAGCACCCCAATGGGTGAATGGTCGTTTCTTTTGCAATACCGCAGGCTGGCCGGGACCGGGCTATACCGATACCGACGCCCATCCCGATTGGTTCGGCTACACCCACCCGTCAGGCTGGATCGATTCTCACCGGCCAGGTGGAACACTCCCGACAGCCACCCCAACTTTCACACCGCGACCACCGACCGCTACACCGACCTCTCGTCCTCCCACAGCTACACCAACACCCGGTAGCCAAGAGATCGCCGTCCTGGAAGCCTGGCCTCAGGGAGCAACCTTCTCCCGAGGGCAGACATTCCACCCTCGGGTCGTTGTGCAGACCAGCGGCTTCAGCCTCAATTGCGGCGAGAACTATCTGGAAAATCGGGATGGCAACCTCTACGGCGCGCATTTCATGCAGGGCTGCGTGGACCAGGGCGGCAATCGCTACCAATTTGCCTTTGGCGATCCGCCCATGACAGCTCCGGGCAGCAGCGGAACCTATCACTCCCAGTGGCAGATCTGGCGCTGGCCCAACCACATCGGGCCACTGATCGATCTCTGGTTTGTCGTCGAATCGTCGCCGCCCAACTGCGATCCCCATCCCGACCGGGCTATCCTCTACTCTCAAACGAATTTCGGCGGTGCGTGTGTCTCCCTGGGGCCGGGCGACTATCCCAATCCTGGCCATCTCAACCCGGTGGGCAATGACAACACCCGTTCCCTGCGCGTGGGGCAGAACGTGCGTCTCACCCTCTACGAGAACGATAATTACCAGGGACGTCAGTCCAACTTCGATACATCTGAAGTCCACGACCTGCGAGACGCAGAAATCGGCTACGACACCTCTTCGGCCCGTGTAGAGCAGAAGCCACCCACGGCCACGCCCACGCCGCCTGCGACAGCTACCCCAACTCCACCGCCGGACGGCGAAGCGCCCACAATCTCCTGGATCGCCCCGGTAGCAGACGGGCAAATCTACCACGTCAGCGGCGAACTCGTTCGACTACAAGTTGAAGCAACTGACAATGTGAGCGTGAGTCAGGTACATTTCAGTCGGTGGGACGCGGTTCAAGAGGTAGTTGTAGATTTGGTTGATAGATTCTCTCCACCCTACCAGATGGATTTGGATACCAGTAGTCTGAATTATGAATGGAACGAGATCAGGGCGACCGCCTATGACGCCGTGGGCAACCAGAGGTCTGCTACTATCTGGCTTTTTCGCGATACCGTTGCACCCACGCCGACAAATACGCCGACGCCTCAGACAGCGACTTGCCCCGGGGTTATCTCTGGCTGGAAAGGCGAATACTGGAACAACGAAAGCCTTTCCGGATCGCCCGTTGTCTGCCGGGATGACGCCAGCATCAACTTTGACTGGCTCGACAACCCGCCAGACCCCCGCGTGCCGGTCAATCACTTTAGCGCCCGCTGGACGAGGACGCTCTCCTTCCCGGCAGGGACCTACCGCTTCGATGTCTTCCACGACGACGGCGCGCGTCTGTACATTGACGGAGTACTCGTGTTGGACAACTGGTGCGACAACTGCCGGGTGACGGATTCAATCCGCCACGACCTCTCCGCCGGCAACCACATCATCCGTCTGGAAGTGCGCGAGAATATAGGCTGGGCCGCGGCCTGGCTGGGCTGGCAAACCATCACGCCCCCCGATGCCTTCCATCTGCTTCTGCCGATTCTGGCTCGGGCCAGCGCACCCGTGAGTCTGCCTCTTGTCAACGGCGACTTCGACCAGGGGTCGGGCAGCGGCTGGCGTGAATTCTCTGCCCACAATTGGCCCGTTCTTGTTCATTCGAGCAATTTGCCAATCGCCCCTTACAGCGGTGAATGGGCCGCGTGGCTGGGCGGAGAGTACGACGAAGTCGCCTTCATCGAACAAAGTGTGATAGTACCGTCCGATTCATCTATCCTACGCTTTGCCTATTGGATTGCCTCCGAAGATCAGTGCGGATTCGACTTTGGCGGCGTCGTACTCAATGGCGGCACTGTCGTGGAAGTCTTTGATCTGTGCGCGGCGCAGGCGACAGACAACTGGGCGTGGCGTTTTGTAGACTTGCATGCCTACGCCGGGCAGCAGGTGAGCTTGCAAATACGCGCCGAGACCGACAGCACCCTCAACAGCAATCTTTTCGTTGACAACGTCCACTGGTCTTCCCAGACAGTTAACCCTGCGCAGATAACACTCGATCCTCAGAACCGACCGACGCCGACACCAATCCAGGCATCCCGCCACCCACGGGACTTACAGAAAGCAGCAACACTTCAGCTATTTGTGCCGAGGGCAGATACAAATAGCATTCTGCCCCAGCACCGTCTCTGGGCTTGGCCCATAGGACAGAAGTAGACAGGTACCCTTTTCAGGCTGTTGGACTCTACCCATCCGCCGCAGGCAAGTAATCCATCACCCGCCGGCGCAGGGCAAAGGTGGCGGTCTCCCGACGCCCCCGCGTCGATGAAGGAGGAGAGCATAATCACCCGCACGTGGGGTCAGCGTTGGGTGATCTCCCGGCAGGCCTGAATGCCGCAACGGCCCGGCAGCCGAATATCCATAATCACCACATCGGGCGTATCTGTTCAGCCACCCCAGCCTACCCCTCCCCATTCCAGGGAGGGAACTGGATCGACTCCTCCCCCACAGTGGGGGAGGTTGGGTGGGGGTGAGCAGTTACCATCGGGCTGCAACTGCTGGCAACAGACAATCGCTTCGTCTGCGCTGTCCGCATCCGCACACAGGTCGTCTTTCTGTTGGACTATTCCACAAAACAAGTATCCACAAGTCCCCGGCACTTCACGGACTTCAAAGGAAGAAGGAGGAGGGTCTGTTTGTCCCGGTTTTTCCGGGACATTGTGTCATTGGAGTACAATCGGTGATAGGATTTCAACACCGTCACCCAGAGGCTTCCCAATGACCCACGACCTGCTCATCCGCGCCATCGCCGCCGCCACCCAAACCCAGCCCCAGCAGGTGGAAGGGGCCGTTCTGTTGCTGGACGAAGGCAACACAATCCCCTTTATCGCCCGCTATCGCAAAGAGCGCACGGGCGGGCTGGACGAAGAGCAATTGCGCGCCGTGGCCGAACGGCTGGCCTATCTGCGCGCATTGGACGAACGCAAGCAGACTGTCCTGGCCTCCATCGCCGAACAGGGCAAATTGACTGCCGAACTGGAAGCCGCCATCGCCACCGCCGACACATTGCAGGCCGTGGAGGACATCTACCTGCCCTATCGCCCCAAACGGCGCACCCGGGCCACCGTTGCCCGGGAGTTGGGACTGGAACCCCTGGCCCAAACGATTTTGGCCCAGCCCATCAGCGGCAAACCGGAGAGCGCGGCCCAGCCATTTCTCAGCGCCGACGTACACGATGTGGAGGCAGCCCTGGCCGGGGCACGGGATATTGTGGCCGAGCAGATGGCCGAGACCGCGGCCATCCGCCAGTTTGCCAGAGAGCGTTTTTATGAGAAAGGCGATGTGGCTGGCCGGCTGGTCAAAGAGGGGGCGGACGAGCAGGGCAAGTACGAACTCTATCACGACTTTGCTTCCAGCGTGCGCCGCTTGCAGCCCCACCAGGTGCTGGCCCTGAACCGGGGCGAGAATGAGAAGGTGCTGCGGGTGGGCGTGACCGGACCGGAAGCCGAGATTCGCCAGCAGGCCGAGCGTTTCCTCCAACTCAACCCCCGCTCCCCCTTTGCCGGTCAAATGCAGGCAGCGGTGGAGGACGGCTACAACCGCCTACTCGCCCCGGCCATAGAGCGGGAGAGCCGCAAAGCGCTGACCGAAGCCGCCGACACCCACGCCATCGGCGCCTTCCAGAAGAATTTGCGCGCCCTGCTCCTCCAGCCGCCCCTGCGCGGACGGGTGGTGATGGGCATCGACCCCGCCTATCGCACGGGCTGCAAAATCGCCGTCTGTGACGCCACGGGCAAACTCCTGCACACGACGACACTCTATCCCCATCCGCCCCAGAACCGCCGGGGCGAAGCCCTGGCCGAACTGACAAAGCTGGTCGAGCAATTCGACGTCCAGGCCATCGCCATCGGCAACGGCACAGCCAGCCGGGAGACCGAACAACTGGTGGCTGATCTGGTAAAATCGCAGGTGGCAGGTGGCAAGTCGCCGGTGGCAGGCGACGAAGCGCAACCCGCAACCCGCAATTCGCAATTCGCAATTCGCCCCTCGCAACTCGCTTATGCCCTCGTCAACGAAGCTGGGGCCAGCGTCTATTCCGCCTCGCCCCTGGCCCGCCAGGAGTTCCCCGATCTGGACGTATCCATTCGGGGCGCGGTCTCGATTGCCCGCCGTCTGCAAGACCCCCTGGCCGAACTGGTGAAGATCGACCCCCAGAGCATCGGCGTCGGCCTCTACCAGCACGACGTGGACCAGAAGAAGCTGGCCGGGGCCCTGGATGGGGTGGTGGAGTCGGTGGTCAACAGCGTGGGGGTGAATGTCAACACCGCTTCCCCCGCGCTCCTGGCCCAGGTGGCCGGGCTGACCAGCCGCACGGCCCAGAATGTGGTGGCCCACCGGGACGAGAACGGCCCCTTTCGCAGCCGGGCACAGATTTTGAAGGTGAAGGGTGTGGGTCCCAAAGCCTACGAGCAGGCCGCGGGTTTCCTGCGCATCCCCGAGGGCGACAATCCGTTGGACAATACCGCCATCCACCCGGAGAGCTATGGGGTGGTTGAGCGGCTGGTCGCGCCCTTTGGCGCCCTGGCCGCGCTGCCGCTGGAAAAGATGCGCCAGGAGACCCGGGGGCTGGCCGCCCAGTTGGGTGTGGGCCAGCCGACCCTGACCGATATTCTCGACGCCCTGGCCAAGCCGGGGCGGGACCCTCGGGACGATCTGCCCCCGGTCCAGTTGCGGGCGGATGTGCTGTCTATGGACGATCTGCGGGAAGGAATGGTCCTGACCGGGACTGTGCGCAACGTCGTGGCCTTTGGCGCGTTCGTGGACATCGGCGTCAAGCAGGACGGGCTGGTCCACATCTCCGCCCTGGCCGACCGCTATGTGACCGATCCCCACGCGGTGGTGCGGGTGGGGGATGTGGTGACCGTACGGGTGCTGAATATCGACGCGGCCAGAGGTCGTATTGGCCTGAGTATGAAGGACGCCGGGGGATGAGGAGATGATGAGATGATGGATTCGTGCTCCATCATCTCATCATCTTTCTATCCACACAACAAACATCTGGGAATCAATAAACTCTACACGAAAGCTCCCCCCATGCGCCCCTGGTACAAGTGGTACATTCTGGCTCTCTCCGCGCTGACCCATATGCTGGTGGTGGCGATCCCGGCTATGTCTTTGCCTGTGCTTTTCGACGAAATCGCCGGGGATTTGTCCCTGGATATTGTGCAGATCGGCGTCATTTGGGGTCTGGGTTCCCTGACCGGCATCGCGATGAGTCTGCTCGGCGGCATCATCGGTGACCGCATTGGGGCCAAACGCACGCTGATTCTCGCCTGTGTGCTCACCGGCGGAGCGGGTGCGCTGCGCGGCTTCGCCACATCCTATCCGATGCTGGCGGTAATGGTTGTGATAGCCGGTTTCTTCCCCTTTATGATCCCCACAAATGTCCACAAGACCTGCGGTGTCTGGTTTACGGGCAAACATCTGGGGCTGGCCAATGCGGTGGTCTCGGCGGGGATGGCGTCGGGTTTTATGCTCGGCTCACTGCTGGGGGCGTCGGTCTTTTCGCCGTTGCTGGGTGGCTGGCGCAATGTGCTTTTTGTCTACGGCGGCGTGGCCCTGCTCGTAGCGTTGATCTGGTCCACCACCGCCGACGGACCGGAAGGGCGCACACGGCCAGCCGTCAAACCGGTCCATCGCCCCCTGCGCGAGAGTCTGGGCCACGTGGCCGGGGTACGCAATGTCTGGCTGTTGGGGCTGGCGATGCTGGGCGTGGGCAGTTGCATCCAGGGCGGGCTGGGCTATCTGCCTCTCTATCTGCGCGGGCTGGGCTGGGAAGCAGTCACGGCGGACAGCGCGTTGGCGACCTTTCACGGGGCCAGCCTGCTCTTTACCATCCCCATCGCTTTGCTCTCGGACCGGCTCGGCTCCCGGCGGCGGGTGTTGATAGTGGCAACGGTGATGATCGCCACCGGCTTCGGGCTGCTAAGCGTGGCGGACGGCGTGCTGGTCTGGGGTGCGGTGATTTTGGCCGGAGTGGTGCGGGATGGTTTTATGGCGATTTTGATGACTTTCATCATCGAAATCAAAGAAATCGGGACAACCTACGCAGGCACGGCTGTCGGGATGATTATGTCCATCTCCCAGATTGGTTCAGTACTTTCACCCCCCGCGGGCAACAGCCTGTCGGTCTACAGCCCCGGCCTGCCCTATCTCTTTTGGGCCGGGTTGGCTCTGCTCGGTCTGGTGGGGTTCGCACTGGTGAGAGAGGGAGACAAGGGGAGGGGGTGACGGGGTGACAGGGTGACCGGGTGACCAGGTGACAGAAGATTGTCGCCTTGTCACCTTGTCACCCTGTCATTTCTTACAGTAGGCCTCGAAGCGGTAGCCCTGGGCGCCCAACTCCGTCAGCACCATTTCCAGCGCGGCCAAAGTAGCCGGGCGTTCGTCGCCGCCGTCGTGCATCAGCACAATCGCACCGTCGTAGGCCCGCTCCAACACCGGCGCGGCGATGGGGACCGCGTCGGTCTTCTTCCAGTCCAGGCTGTCGATGTCCCAGATGACCACTTCGTAGCCCTGGCCGGCCACCACATTCCAGGCGTCCGGGGGCAGAATACCGTAGGGTGGACGGAAGCAGGGGGCCTGGTTCTCCACGCCGATGGCGGTTTGGGTAGAAATCAACTCCCAGGCTACCCGATCCAGCGTCAGTTTGTCGAAGTGGGAGTGATAGTAGGAGTGGTTGGCGATGCCGTGGCCTTCGTCGATCTCCCGTTGGATCAGTTCCGGGTAGAGATTGGCATAGACGCCGTTGACGAAAAAAGTGGCCTGGGCCTGAAAGCGGGCCAGCAGATCGAGAAATTTTGGCGTCCACTCTTTGTGAGGGCCGTCGTCGAAGGTGAGATAGATGACTTTTTCGCGAGGAATGCCGGGGATGAAGATGACCTGGCCGGGGATGGGCAGTGCGCTCAGGCGCAGTCCGTTGACATCAATGAGATCGGGCAGGGACACCCGGTGTTGTGCCGCGATCTGCTCCCAGCGCTCGCCCGCCTGGACGACGTGCTGGGCAGGCCGCAGGGGAAGGAGTGTGTCGCCGGGGCGCAACTCCTCGCCCGCCAACCCAAAGAAAAGGAAGGGCACGTCGCCCACCGGCTCATTCTGGGGGCGGCTGGAGGGGATGGAGAGGGCCTGGCCGATAGCCAGTTGGTTCCCATTAGAGATGCCGTTGCGGGCCATCAGGTCGGCCACTGTCACCCGGTAGCGGCTGGCAATTTTAGAGAGGGTCTCCTCCCGGCGCACCAGATGGGTGAGGATCGTCAGCTCCCCATCGGCCCGGTGCAGCCCGTCGCTTTCCAGGGCAAAGGCCGTCTCCATCGCCGTCTCCCCCTCCGCCAGCCCAACCGCCACTTTGCCCCCGCTGATGGCGAGTTGGGTGACCGCCAGAGAGAGGCTGAAGGTGACACCGGCCGCGACGGTCTCTATGCCCTGCTCGCTGCCCAACAGGACGAGCATCTCCCAGCGCGTGCCGCTGGCATAGGGTCCCCGGCGGTTGGCCCGGCTTTCCAGCAGCAGCGCCCGGTCGTCGATGCCATCGCCGTTCAGATCGCCTACAGCGTTCAACGGGGAAACCCGCACATCCACGCCGCTCTCCAGCCGGGCCGACCAACCGCTGCCCCGCCGGTTCTGCAGGAGTGTGATCACCCCAGCGCTCTCCCAGCGATAGGGCAAGCGCAGGGAGCCAGCCGGGAGCGGCGCACAATTGGGACAGCTTTTCTCCTGCGCGCCAGCAGGCAGGGCGTTTGCCAGAACGAGCAGAATAGCGAGAATAAGAGTATATGTACGCATTGGATAGGCCGTTGCTGGTGGATGAAGACGAAGACAGAATACCACCTGACGGCGGCGTATGCAAACGGTAAAAGATGAGTTGGGATGGGATGATGAGATGATGAAGCACACACGCCATCATCTCATCACCCCATTATCTCGCCCTTACCACACAACTATCGAAAGAAAGGTCATAGAATCGAAATGAAGACTATCCGCTGGGGCATTATCGGCTGCGGGGATGTATGCGAGGTGAAGAGCGGGCCGGGCTTTCAGAAGGCGAAAAACTCGGCGCTGGTGGCGGTGATGCGGCGCAACCGCGAACTGGCCGCGGACTTTGCCCGCCGCCACGCCGTCCCCCGCTGGTACGACGACGCCCAGGCGCTCATCGACGACCCGGAGGTGGACGCGGTTTACGTGGCGACGCCGCCCAGCTCCCACAAAGAATATACACTCCTGGCCGCGGCCGCGGGCAAGCCGGTCTATGTGGAGAAGCCCATGGCCCCCACCTACGCTGACTGCGTGGAAATGGTGGAAGCCTGTCAGGCCGCGGGTGTTCCGCTCTGGGTGGGCTACTACCGGCGGCGGTTGCCCAAATTTGTAAAAATTCAGGAGTTGCTGGCCAGCGGTGTGATTGGCGATGTGCGTTCGGTGAATATCTGTCTGCGCCAGCCCGTCTCCGCCCAACTGCACCGGCTCGGCCAAGCAATGGACCTGGCGCAGTTGCCCTGGCGGGTCAACCCGGCGATTGCTGGCGGCGGGCTTTTCCTGGACCTGGCCGCGCATATGCTGGACATTGTGGACCTGCTGGTGAGTCCTATCCGGGAGGTCGCCGGTTTTGCCACCAATCAGGGCGGCCACTACCCGGCGGAGGATATTGTGACGGGCAGCTTCGCCTTCGAGAAGGGCGCACTGGGCACGGGTTCCTGGTTTTTCACCGCCGCGGACCGGCTGGACTGGACCGAACTGGAAGGTCCCCTGGGACGCATCGGCTACGTCTGCTTCGACACCAGCCCCATCCAGTTGACCACCGCCGACGGCATACAGGAGATTCCCATTACCCAGCCGGCCCACGTCCACCAGCCGCTGATCCAGACGATTGTGGACGAACTCAACGGCGTCGGGCGCTGCCCCAGCACAGGCGCAAGCGCCGCCCGCACGACTTGGGTGATGGATCAGATGTTGGCGGGCTGGCGGGACAGAGGATAAACGCATCGCATCGGGGTATCCACTGTTTTGACGAACTTCTACACAGTTGCTACACTGCACACAGAGTACAAACTGTACAGAATGTACTCTCAATTGTGTGTTCTTTGACGAAAGGCGCAGCATCAATGGAATTGACGCTAGGCATTACCGAAGCTCGTAGCAGGCTTGGCGAGATCGTCGATAAAGCGCGCTATCTGGGCGAGACGGTTGTCCTCCTGAAAAGCGGGAAACCGGCAGCGGCGATTGTGCCTTATCAACTGCTGGAACAGTGGCGGCGGGAGAGGGAAGCCCTGTTTGCCGTAGTCGATGAGGTGCAGGCGCGCAACGCTGGGTTGGAGATGGACGAAGATGAGTTGATGGATTTTATTGTAGAATCCGTCCACGAGAGTCGGGCACAGGCATAGAAAGTGACTTCGACTCAATAATATGAACCTTCTCACCCTCGAAGCGGTCTCCAAACAGTATTCCGAGCGGCTGCTGCTGGACAAAGTGAATCTCTCCATCAACACTGGCGAGCGCATCGGGCTGATCGGCGTCAACGGCAGCGGCAAGACGACACTCCTGCGCCTGATTGCGGGGGAGGAAACGCCGGACAGCGGCAGCGTCACCCTTTGGGGGCAGGTGCGGGTGGAGTTTCTGCGCCAGGAGCCGCTGCTGGACGACAGCGCCACTGTCCTCGACCAGCTGTTCCGCAGCGACTCCCCTCAGATGCGTCTGCTGGCTGCCTATGAATCCACCAGCCAGCGGATGGAGCGTAACCCCCAGGATGCGGATTTGCAACGCCACTTTCTCGAACTGTCGGCGCAAATGAACCAGAGCGGTGGCTGGGCTGCCGAGGCCAACGCCAAAGCCATCCTGACCAAACTGGGCATCGACGATTTTGATGCCCGGGTGGGAACCCTGAGCGGCGGCCAGCGCAAACGGGTGGCCCTGGCCCGTGCCCTCATCGACCGGGCCGACCTGCTGATTCTGGACGAGCCGACCAACCACATCGACGCCGCCACAGTGGACTGGCTGGAAGAATATCTGGTCACGACGCCGGGCAGTCTGCTGATGGTGACCCACGACCGCTACTTTCTGGACCGGGTGGTCAACCGCATTGTGGAGTTGGACCGCCGGGAGCTGATCCTCTACCCCGGCAACTACAGCCGCTATCTGGAACTGCGGGAGGAGCGCCACGAAAAGCTGGCCGCGGCGGAGCAGAAGCGCCGCCAGTTTCTCAAACGGGAGTTGGAGTGGGTGCGCCGGATGCCAATGGCCCGGGGCACAAAGCAGAAGGCGCGCAAGGAGCGCTTCGCCGAAATCGAGCGCATTGAGTACGACTCCGGCGAGGAGCGGGTGGCCATAGCCCTGGCCTCCCGACGCCTGGGATCAAAAGTGCTGACCGCCACCGGGCTGGTCAAAGCCTACGACGGCAAACGGGTGGTGGACGGGCTGGATTTTCACCTGGAGCCGGGGGATCGGCTAGGTATTTTGGGGCCAAACGGCGCGGGCAAAAGTACATTTATGGAGATTCTGGCGGGCAGACTGGCCCCGGAGTCCGGCACGCTGGAATGGGGCGATACTGTGCAGGTGGGCTATTATGACCAGAACGCGGACGATTTTGAGGAGCGCAAACGGCTGCTGGAATTTATCGAAGAAGAAGCCGCGCTCATCCGCACGAAGGACGGCGAACGCATCGAAGCGGCCCAGATGTTGGAATGGTTTCTCTTTCCCCGGGGGATGCAGTGGGGGCGCATCAGCAGTCTGAGCGGCGGCGAACGGCGGCGGCTCTACCTCCTGCGCACCCTCATCCACCAGCCGAATGTGCTGCTATTGGACGAGCCGACCAACGATTTGGATGTGCAGACCCTGGCCGTGCTGGAAGAATTTCTCGACCACTTCAACGGCTGCCTGATTGTGATCAGCCACGACCGCTACTTTCTCGACCGCACGGTGGACTACATTCTGCCCTATGAAAATGGCAAGCTGGGCAAGCGCTACCCCGCGCCCTACGAGAGTTACAGAAGAGTACGCGATGAGGAGATGCTGGGGGAGAAAGAAGAAGTTCGACTTTTCGGAAAAAGTCGAACTTCGGAAAGCCGAACTTCGGAAAGTCGAACTTCTGAAGGCCGCACCACCCCCAAGAAACTCACCTGGAACGAACAGCGGGAACTGGCCCAGTTGGAAGAACGCATCGGGGTCTGGGAGGAGGAGCAGACCGGGTTGCAGCAGGCCATCAACCGGGGCAGCGACGATTATGCCCGCATCCAGGCCCTGGCGGATCAGTTGCAGGGGGTGGAAGATGCCCTGGAAAATGCCCTCAATCGCTGGGCAGAGTTGGCAGAACGGGCGGGCGGTTGAAAAATAGGGGGGGGTGTCCCGGATTGGGGGAAGCTACATCGGTTTGCAACCGATGTCGTAGGTCGGACTGTTAGTCCGACTGGCCTGCAATGTCGCTGGTCGGGTAACTGCTCAGGTGCGACGCACTCGCCAGGAGCGTATTCCTGTGCGAAAATTGTGTGGCGAGTGCGTCGCACCCAAAGCCTTAGTAGTTACCTGGTCGGACTGACAGTCCGACCTACGGATGGCTATTTTCAGGGCAGATGCACCAATGGGGGCAGCAATTCCAAATATAGAACGCGGATGACGCGGAAAGGACGGATGAAAGCGGATAAAGAAGAAAAATCCGCGAGAATCCGCTCAATCCGGCCCAATCCGCGTTCTATTTCTGTTCCCTTTGCTCAAATTTGGAATTGCTGCCAATGGGGACGAAAGGTTGCCAATCCGGGCAGCTTGCACTAGAATATATGTTCGATTTCCAACCCCCAATCGAATCATTGCGAGGCACGACCGATGAGCGCAGAGAACCAACCCGTGGCAGATGCTGGCGCGTCTACAGACGGCCCGGAACTATCCACCAACCGCCGGGTCTTCAACCTGGCCTGGCCGGTGATCGGCGAAAATTTTCTGGAAACAACACTGGGCATTGTGGACACCTTTCTGGTGGCCCGACTGGGCGCAGCCGCCATTGCCGGTGTGGGCAGCTCCCTGCAAGTAATGTTTTTTGTGATTGCTGCGCTCAGCGCCCTTTCCGTGGGTAGCTCTGTGTTGGTGGCCCAGGCCGTGGGCGCACGCAAATTTGAGCGGGCCTCCCATCTGGCCCGCCAGTCGATTGTCTGGAGTGTCTGCTTCTCTGTCCCCCTGGCCCTGCTGGGTTTCTTCCTGGCAGACCCGATTCTCTCGGTCTTTGGGCTGGAGCCGGAGGTGGCGGCCATCGCCAGCGACTACCTCAAAGTTACGATGGGAACTGTCGTTGTGCTCGTCGTCCTCTTCATCGGCGGCGGCGTGCTGCGCGGCGCGGGGGATTCCCGCACGCCTATGCAGGTGACAGCCCTGGCCAATGTCGTCAACATCTTCCTGACCTACGGCCTGATCTTTGGCGTGTGGGGTCTGCCCGAACTGGGCGCGGTGGGCAGCGCCTGGGCCACCTTTCTCTCCCGGCTCTTGGCCGCGGTCATTCTGCTCTGGGCGATGAGCCGGGGGCGCAATGGGGTAACAATCGGCGGGCGCAATAGCTGGCTGCCGGAAATTCCCGTGGCCCGTTCGGTCTTGCAGATCGGCGTCCCGGCTGCTGTGGAACAGGTGCTGATCTCCGCGGCCTTTACAGTGCTGACAATTGTGGTGGCCGGTTTGGGCACAGGCGCGCTGGCCGCGCATCGCATCGCCTTCAACGCCCTCTCCCTCTCCTTTCTGCCCGGATTTGGCTTTAGCATTGCCGCCACCGCGCTGGTCGGTCAGTCCGTGGGCGCGCGCCGCTTGCAGGAGGGCAGCGACGCCGCCCACACCGCGGCCCGCTGGGGCGCTATGTGGATGGGCGCAATGGCGGTGGTCTTCTTTCTGCTGGCTACGCCGATTATGCAGGCATTTACAGACGAGGCCGAAGTCATCCGGCTGGGCGCGTCCAGTCTGCGGGTACTGGCCTTTTCCCAACCTTTCTGGGCCTTGCTCTTTGTCTATTCGGGCAGCCTGCGCGGGCTGGGCAATACAAACTTCCCCCTGCGCGTCAATACCCTGGGCATTTGGGGTACAGTCCTGCTGAGCTGGCTGGTCGTCTCCCTCTGGAACGGGGGATTGGCCGAGGTGTGGGCTGCCTTTATTCTCACCTCCCCGGTGATGGCCTTTGTCCTTTTCCGCCGCTTCCGCAATGACATTCTCAACGCACCCGCGCCCCAGCCAGTGGCCGGGGATTGAGGAAGTATGAGCGCACCTGCCCCGCCCCGTTACCCGATCCCCGCCAGCCGCCACCGGGTGGAGGAGGTGATTCTGCGCAGCCGCTTTATTACGACTGTGGCGCCCGCGGCCACAGTGGAAGAGGCCCAGGCGTTTATGGCGGAGATGCGGGCCGAATTTGCCGATGCCAGCCACAACTGCTGGGCCTATGTGGTGGGGCAGCCAGGCTCTACGGGCCAGAATGGGATGAGCGACGATGGCGAACCCCACGGCACCGCTGGCCGCCCAATGCTGACGGTACTCCTGCACAGCGGGATCGGGGATGTGGTGGCGGTGGTCACCCGCTATTTTGGGGGCACACTGCTGGGCAAGGGCGGTCTGGTGCGGGCCTATAGCGGGGGCGTGCAGTTGGCCCTGGAGAGTCTGCCCACCGCGGAGAAGGTGGAGAAGCGCCAACTGGCCTTGCTCTTCGATTACAGCTTTGTCACCCCCGTCCAGCGGATGCTGCCCGATTACGAAGCCGAAGTGCTTTCGGAGAGCTACGGCGTGGATGTGAGCTATCGGGTGGAGATGCCCGTGGAGCAGGTGGAGCCTTTCCGGGTGGCGTTGACGAATTTAACTAATGACCAGGCAGTTGTGGAGGAGGAGGAGGGGCAAAGGTGAAGTAGAGACACGACATATCGTGTCTCTACAGTGTAGCGTTCCCCAGCCGCGGATTCAGGAAGCGCTGATTTCATCGTCAGCCGATCAACCATCCGCGTTGCCCCCAATCCGCGGCGATCGGCTCCCCCATGCCTGAGTAGTTATTCCATAACAGACGAAATGACACGCTGTAAGGCGATCTGCCCTTTTTGCCTTCACAATGCCAAAAAGTGGCTGCTGCGCCTACTTGACAAGTAGCTTTCTCTGTCCTACAATCTACGTAGTACCTTTGACCCACCCGCCGCCCTTCATCGCACCCTCCATCGCCCC
>JAANMX010000728.1_pt1 | contig 41434 bp, 19 predicted proteins | sample 7279681 | NCBI WGS metagenome assembly JAANMX01 (sample SAMN14094542, study PRJNA606508) | bioreactor metagenome | isolation source: A lab-scale SPAN reactor treating ammonium-rich wastewater day 351 | place: Ireland: Galway | collected 2018-01-01
CCACGGCGAATTCGCCGTGGAGAACGGCCCGGGGCTGGGCACCCCGGGCGGGACACTGGTTAGCTTCAATGGGGCCACGGCGAATTCGCCGTGGAGAACCGGACGAACAGGTGCGGTGCGGCTTCCGGGGCAACCGCTTCAATGGGGCCACGGCGAATTCGCCGTGGAGAACGACCGTGGCCGGTGCAACCGGCGACCTGGCCGACCTGCTTCAATGGGGCCACGGCGAATTCGCCGTGGAGAACGACGGGCGCTACAGGACCAGCGTCAGGACACCGACGAGCTTCAATGGGGCCACGGCGAATTCGCCGTGGAGAACCAATTTCATCTCCTCCAGTGCCGCGCACAGACGATGGCTTCAATGGGGCCACGGCGAATTCGCCGTGGAGAACCCCACATCTCGACCCGCCAGCCGGTCGTCGCTGATATCGCTTCAATGGGGCCACGGCGAATTCGCCGTGGAGAACACCCGGAGCGTGTACGACCAGCGGCGGACCGTGGGGCTCGCCGCTTCAATGGGGCCACGGCGAATTCGCCGTGGAGAACCGCGGGAGCGGGTGACGGGTGCTCGCCGCGGTCGCGCGCTTCAATGGGGCCACGGCGAATTCGCCGTGGAGAACTCAGTCCTCCTTTGCTCTCAACCCCACGGCTCCTTCGGGCTTCAATGGGGCCACGGCGAATTCGCCGTGGAGAACTGCAGGTGCTGCTCGGGGTCAGCAACCAGTCGCGGTTGCTTCAATGGGGCCACGGCGAATTCGCCGTGGAGAACGACGAACGGGCGGCGGTGCGGCTGGCGACCGCTGAAGCCGCTTCAATGGGGCCACGGCGAATTCGCCGTGGAGAACCGAGAATCCCCGGAGCTATCAGCGGCCAGGGCGGCCAGCTTCAATGGGGCCACGGCGAATTCGCCGTGGAGAACCGTTCAACGGCGATGCGCGTCTCGTGTCCCTCGATGGCTTCAATGGGGCCACGGCGAATTCGCCGTGGAGAACGCCCAGGCCGGCGCGCTCGATCTCCGCGTCGATCTCGGCGCTTCAATGGGGCCACGGCGAATTCGCCGTGGAGAACGTGACGCCTCTCCCCCTCCCTCCCGGACACCTGGCAGCTTCAATGGGGCCACGGCGAATTCGCCGTGGAGAACAAAGCTGCCGGCCGGGAAGGTGAGGACGGTTAACGGGTGCTTCAATGGGGCCACGGCGAATTCGCCGTGGAGAACGGCGCGATGGCGGGTGATCCAGGAATGGGCGGCGCGCGCTTCAATGGGGCCACGGCGAATTCGCCGTGGAGAACGCAAATGTTCCCGGTGCTCGCCGAGGCGTACAGGCTGCTTCAATGGGGCCACGGCGAATTCGCCGTGGAGAACAGTGGTTCCTCCGGGAGAGGAGTACCGGGAGCAGCAGCTTCAATGGGGCCACGGCGAATTCGCCGTGGAGAACGGGGTCGCCCAGGGGCTGGCGACCCTCAAGACGGTGCCGCTTCAATGGGGCCACGGCGAATTCGCCGTGGAGAACGCAAGTGATCGAGGAGTGGGTGGCGCGCGCCCCCTGGGCTTCAATGGGGCCACGGCGAATTCGCCGTGGAGAACGGCTGGCCCGACGTCTGGCCCGTGCCGCAGACGAGCCCCGCTTCAATGGGGCCACGGCGAATTCGCCGTGGAGAACGAGCGTGTACGACCAGCGGCGGACCGTGGGGCTCGCCGCTTCAATGGGGCCACGGCGAATTCGCCGTGGAGAACGCGACGGCGCGCTCCTGCATGGTGCCCGCGTAGTACAGGCTTCAATGGGGCCACGGCGAATTCGCCGTGGAGAACCGCCCCAGGTGCGGGCGCGGCCGCGAAAAAAATCCGAGAAGGCTTCAATGGGGCCACGGCGAATTCGCCGTGGAGAACGGGATGGGTGCGGGAAGGATCCCGGGGACGCCTGCGCTTCAATGGGGCCACGGCGAATTCGCCGTGGAGAACGCCTCGGGCACGCCCAGGCGCTGGCCATGCGCCGCGACGCTTCAATGGGGCCACGGCGAATTCGCCGTGGAGAACGTGCCGGCGGGGGCCGCGTCGGGGGTGGCGGTCGAGGCTTCAATGGGGCCACGGCGAATTCGCCGTGGAGAACCCAACTCCATCAGGCCGGCGAGCCCGAAGCAGTTGGGCTTCAATGGGGCCACGGCGAATTCGCCGTGGAGAACCTCGCGGGCCAGGTCTTCCGTCTCCAGATGGGAGTAGCTTCAATGGGGCCACGGCGAATTCGCCGTGGAGAACGCCATGCGTTCCGCGGCGTGTCCGCGGCGGCCGCGGCGAGGCTTCAATGGGGCCACGGCGAATTCGCCGTGGAGAACGAGCCGCAGACGAAGCGGTGGTGGCTCACGTCGGCGAAGCTTCAATGGGGCCACGGCGAATTCGCCGTGGAGAACGCGGCGGGCAGGAGGGCCACGACGCCGACGCCTAGCTTCAATGGGGCCACGGCGAATTCGCCGTGGAGAACACGGTTCCGTTGAAGCAGGATGGAGCGGTCGTGCCTGCTTCAATGGGGCCACGGCGAATTCGCCGTGGAGAACCCCGCTGCCGACCAGGCCGCCCCGGACGGCACCGAGGCGGCTTCAATGGGGCCACGGCGAATTCGCCGTGGAGAACGTCGTGAGCGTGATGCCCAGCCCCGTGGCGATGGCCGCGCTTCAATGGGGCCACGGCGAATTCGCCGTGGAGAACCGAACAGGTTCCGCCGGGGGTCGCGGCATCAGTGGCGCTTCAATGGGGCCACGGCGAATTCGCCGTGGAGAACGGCTGCGACAGGCGCTTCATGGCTCAAGGGTCCGCCGCTTCAATGGGGCCACGGCGAATTCGCCGTGGAGAACCTGCGACGCGCAGGGTGGACCGAAAGTCGTCGCATGGCTTCAATGGGGCCACGGCGAATTCGCCGTGGAGAACCCCACGGGGAAGCTGCAGGGCGGGCCAGCCCGCGATGGCTTCAATGGGGCCACGGCGAATTCGCCGTGGAGAACCGCGCGTGGCGGTGGTCGGCCAGCCGCTGCGGCTGATGCTTCAATGGGGCCACGGCGAATTCGCCGTGGAGAACGAATTTATGGGCGTTGCCCGGGGGAGGCGCTGATGGCGCTTCAATGGGGCCACGGCGAATTCGCCGTGGAGAACTCGGCGGGTACGCGAACAAGGCGCGCGAGCTGGCCGAGCTTCAATGGGGCCACGGCGAATTCGCCGTGGAGAACCACCGGGCGCGGATACCACCCCTCCTCACGCTCCAGGTCGCTTCAATGGGGCCACGGCGAATTCGCCGTGGAGAACCCACAACATCGTCGCCCTGGTGACGACCGCCCCGATGCTTCAATGGGGCCACGGCGAATTCGCCGTGGAGAACATCAATGACAACCTCAAGGAGCTGGGTACGCGGCCGATGCTTCAATGGGGCCACGGCGAATTCGCCGTGGAGAACCTCTCGTCTGGTTTGCCCTCGGCGGCAGCCTGCCCCGCTTCAATGGGGCCACGGCGAATTCGCCGTGGAGAACCGTGCCGGGCGACGATGGCGAAGAACCCACCCGAGTGGCTTCAATGGGGCCACGGCGAATTCGCCGTGGAGAACAGTCACCAACGTGGTTCCCAATCACACCAGAAAGAAGCTTCAATGGGGCCACGGCGAATTCGCCGTGGAGAACGTGTGGGGACCACCAACATCGACGCCCAGTTTGCCGCTTCAATGGGGCCACGGCGAATTCGCCGTGGAGAACGTGCGGATCGACTCCCACCACCACGCGAACGTATCGCTTCAATGGGGCCACGGCGAATTCGCCGTGGAGAACCACCGGGGTCCAGTGGACGCGCAGCACGCTGGCGGCGCTTCAATGGGGCCACGGCGAATTCGCCGTGGAGAACTGATGCGCCACCCTTGCATGCCGAGCTGAGCCGCACCAGCTTCAATGGGGCCACGGCGAATTCGCCGTGGAGAACGGCGAGAACTTCCACCGGGTCGTACCATCCCTGCCGGGCTTCAATGGGGCCACGGCGAATTCGCCGTGGAGAACAGGAGATGCCCCGCCGATCCTGTCCACCAACGAGAGGAGCTTCAATGGGGCCACGGCGAATTCGCCGTGGAGAACCCCAACCGAGGAGTCGATCCATGAGCAATTCTACCGCGCTTCAATGGGGCCACGGCGAATTCGCCGTGGAGAACTGGATCGGCTCGATCCAGCATGGACGACCACGGAGGCTTCAATGGGGCCACGGCGAATTCGCCGTGGAGAACCTCCCGGCCCCAAGCCGGGAATGGTCAGGGCAGGAATCGCTTCAATGGGGCCACGGCGAATTCGCCGTGGAGAACGTGGGCCACGCTGACGGCAAGGTCGGTGCCGGCGTCGCTTCAATGGGGCCACGGCGAATTCGCCGTGGAGAACGGATGGCTGTTCGGCTGAAATAGATCGGGTTCGCTCGCTTCAATGGGGCCACGGCGAATTCGCCGTGGAGAACACGGCGTCCTGGCGAGCTGCGACGCGCAGGGTGGGCCGGCTTCAATGGGGCCACGGCGAATTCGCCGTGGAGAACAAGAGTGGAATCAGACCTGTCAACCACCCTGGACGCGCTTCAATGGGGCCACGGCGAATTCGCCGTGGAGAACCCCAGGTGGGCGAGTACGTCACGACGGCGGTTAATGTGAGCTTCAATGGGGCCACGGCGAATTCGCCGTGGAGAACCCCGGCTGTGCGTGCCTGCACAAGGAAGAGTGGAAAACGCTTCAATGGGGCCACGGCGAATTCGCCGTGGAGAACGAGACGTGCGAGAAGTACGATCCGGCGAGCGGCCGGCTTCAATGGGGCCACGGCGAATTCGCCGTGGAGAACCTGCTCGTCGCGGAGTGGGAGGAGCCGGCGGACCCCCTGGCTTCAATGGGGCCACGGCGAATTCGCCGTGGAGAACGCCGTGCCCAACGGGGGGCAGCTGGTAGGGGTCGCCGAGCTTCAATGGGGCCACGGCGAATTCGCCGTGGAGAACGCAACCCGTTCGTCTGGGACGAGATCGGCTCGGTGGGGCTTCAATGGGGCCACGGCGAATTCGCCGTGGAGAACAACACGGCCAGCGGTCGCCAGGGCGGCCCGTGGGCGTGGCTTCAATGGGGCCACGGCGAATTCGCCGTGGAGAACCGGGCACCGGCAAGACATTCTCGGCGGCAACTGTTATGCTTCAATGGGGCCACGGCGAATTCGCCGTGGAGAACGACTACAACGTCCTGCTCGCCAACACCCGGGCGGCGGAGCTTCAATGGGGCCACGGCGAATTCGCCGTGGAGAACGCGACTGGCCCAAGGCGCTCAAGGCGCTCGACCGCAAGCTTCAATGGGGCCACGGCGAATTCGCCGTGGAGAACGTGGTCAGCTCCGCAGGGCGGCTCATCGGACGGGAAGCTTCAATGGGGCCACGGCGAATTCGCCGTGGAGAACTCCCGCGCCCGCACCCCAGGTGCGAGCGCGACCGCGAGCTTCAATGGGGCCACGGCGAATTCGCCGTGGAGAACACGACGGGCCGGAATCGCCCCCCACGGGACTAGCGGCCGCTTCAATGGGGCCACGGCGAATTCGCCGTGGAGAACGGTTGGTGGTTGGCGGGAAGCAGTGGTCAACCATTAGGCTTCAATGGGGCCGCGGCGAATTCGCCGTGGAGAACGCATGGCGATGACCTGCATGTACTTCATCCGGGAAGCTTCAATGGGGCCACGGCGAATTCGCCGTGGAGAACCCGTGGGCGAGTATCAGCCCATGATAGTGCGACGAAAGCTTCAATGGGGCCACGGCGAATTCGCCGTGGAGAACAACTGGCCCTTAGTGCCTGCATTGCCAGTGCATTCGCTTCAATGGGGCCACGGCGAATTCGCCGTGGAGAACGGCCCGCGGGCGGCGGGAGGCGAAGGGGGATGGGATGCTTCAATGGGGCCACGGCGAATTCGCCGTGGAGAACGGTGGCCCGGCGGTACGCGGACGCCCTGGCCGACCCGCTTCAATGGGGCCACGGCGAATTCGCCGTGGAGAACGGGCGGCCCGGGACGGTTCCCGGCTGCCGCGGGGATGGGCTTCAATGGGGCCACGGCGAATTCGCCGTGGAGAACCGACGGCGCGCTCCTGCATGGTGCCCGCGTAGTACAGGCTTCAATGGGGCCACGGCGAATTCGCCGTGGAGAACCGTTGGCCCCCGCTTACCGCGTGCCGCGTCCATGACCAGCTTCAATGGGGCCACGGCGAATTCGCCGTGGAGAACCAGAACGGGTTGTCGCCGTGGGCCATGAACCGGACGCTTCAATGGGGCCACGGCGAATTCGCCGTGGAGAACGCCCACCCGCCCCACGCCAGAGCCCGGGCCGGGTCGCTTCAATGGGGCCACGGCGAATTCGCCGTGGAGAACGCCGCTCCGGAAGATTACCGTCACCCTGAACGCACGCTTCAATGGGGCCACGGCGAATTCGCCGTGGAGAACCCCGCCAGCCGGTCGTCGCTGATATCGAGGCGTAGGGCTTCAATGGGGCCACGGCGAATTCGCCGTGGAGAACAGCAAGCCAAATTGGAGAGAGACGATGGGTCAGCCTGCCTTCAATGGGGCCACGGCGAATTCGCCGTGGAGAACGACGCCTCATAGAGCCCGTCCTGGTTCGACGCCTTGCGCCTTCAATGGGGCCACGGCGAATTCGCCGTGGAGAACCTCGACACAGACGACCCATACGGACTCAACCGTCTGCCTTCAATGGGGCCACGGCGAATTCGCCGTGGAGAACGGTAGCCATTCTGCACCTCCCACCACTTGGAAACTCCCTTCAATGGGGCCACGGCGAATTCGCCGTGGAGAACATAGTCAAACCGACACATACTGCGGAAAAAACAAAAACCTTCAATGGGGCCACGGCGAATTCGCCGTGGAGAACGCGACACGGCCGCCCCGCCCCGGGTTAGACTTGGAGAACCTTCAATGGGGCCACGGCGAATTCGCCGTGGAGAACTTGACTCGTCCCAGTCGGGCGGGAGCGAGATGGACTCCCTTCAATGGGGCCACGGCGAATTCGCCGTGGAGAACGGCCGTCGCCACCGACTGGCCCGGGCAGCCGGGCAACCTTCAATGGGGCCACGGCGAATTCGCCGTGGAGAACCACCCGCGGGACATCCAACAGGACGCACGGGCTGACCGCCTTCAATGGGGCCACGGCGAATTCGCCGTGGAGAACTTCTGCCTCCCGCCGAGCCATTCCCAGCACGCCCCCGCCTTCAATGGGGCCACGGCGAATTCGCCGTGGAGAACGGGAACCGGCGGCACCGGCCACTCGCCGGGTTGCGCCTTCAATGGGGCCACGGCGAATTCGCCGTGGAGAACCATGCAGGCGTTTTCGAGAGGGAGCCAGGAGGAACTGCCTTCAATGGGGCCACGGCGAATTCGCCGTGGAGAACTGCTTGAGTCCTGCTGCAACATTGGCCTGGTATTCCGGCCTTCAATGGGGCCACGGCGAATTCGCCGTGGAGAACCGCTCGCGTCGTAACTGGCCAGTTTTTCAGGGATTGCGAGGCCTTCCGCGAGCGGGGCATGTTTTCAACCTCGTCACAGGCTCGGTCATGAGTCACGACCCTCCGTAACTCATTGGGCTATACTCAGTTCGGCTCCGCGAGCGGCTCCCAGAGTCGAACTGCGCTCTATCCTCTGAGTTGTCAAAGAACTTCCGACGCCCAGAGCGTTCGCGTCCCGTTCAGCGCCTTCGCACTCGGCGGCAGTTTGGCCAGCGGATGGCCGTCGCTTCCTCGCAGGAGAAAGAACCGACCAGGTGCAACCGGAAGGCACCTTTCGGTTGAGCCGCCCTCGCCGCCCGAACAGGGCGAGCTGCGGATGCTCCCGAACGGACACGACGTTGGGAATTATAGCCAGGCAGAGGGTGGCCGCCAGGCTGGAGCCGGAGAAACGAGTGATTGTGGCCGGTGGCGGGGAAGGTAGACCTTGTTCGGGGTCGCTCTGTCATGGTAGAGCCGCGGAAACGTGCGGCCCCGCCATGTCGGACGACACGCCGCCGTGATCCAGGCGTTCCTCCGCGTTCCCCCGAATCCCTGGGCCGGGTCGCCCGGCAACTCGGTGGCCGAGAGAACGTGGCCGCATTCACACCACCACGACCACGTCCCGCGCATCATGTGCCTCGGTCGGCCGGCCGATGGCCTCGATCTGCTGCACGCACTTGCCGCAGAGGGGGATGAACAGCACCTGGTCCTCCTCCAGGTTGATGAGGTCGTACAGCCGGCTGCGCAAGCGCACGAAATCCGTGGTGCTCAACCGGCAGAGAAAGACCGAGAACTGCTTGCGGACACCGTAGTCCTCGCAGGCCGTCGCCACCTTCCGCAGCCGTTTCGGATGGGAGATGTCGTAGGTGACAATGTAGCTGTCCACGTTCAGATTCCCTCCTCACCGCACCGTGAAGCCCGTGTACTGCGGCACGTCGCCGCGCACGTACGCCGCCAGGAGGCGCGCCTGCACCTCCAGCATCCGTGAGTACGACATCTTATAGCCGAACACCGGGTGCGTCACGACCGTCGCACGCCGCTGCTCGTAGGCCGCGAAGAACTTCTTGCGCCCTTCCTCCGTCAGCTGGCAGGCCTCCCGCCAGACCAGGAAGTCCTCCGGCACCACGACCCGGTTGTTGATCAAGGTCAGCACCACGCTGTCGGCGATCACCGCCCGGAACTCCTCCATCAGGTCGAGCGCCAGCGAGGGCCGGCCGTGGCGGCCCGTGTGGAAGAACCCCCGGTACGGGTCGAAGCCGACGATGCAGAGCGCCGAGAAGCAGTCCTTCGTCAGCATGGCGTAGGCGAACGACAGGAGCGCATTCACCGGATCCCTGGGCGGGCGCCGGTTGCGGCTCTGGAAGTCGAAGCCGCGGCCCGGTGGCTGGGCCTTCAGGAAGCGGTTGAACTCGCCGAAGTAGAGCGCCGCGCCCTGACCCTCCAGGCCCAGGAGTGAGTCGATCCCCGTCGCCCGGTCCACGCGCGTCAGCAGCTCGGCCAGGTCGCGGGCGGCCGGCTCGTCGCTGCCGCGGCTGGCGTCCTCGCCCGTGTCGTCCGGTCTGGACCGCAGGCAGCGCATGAGGAGGGTCCGCTGGTTCGTCAGCTTCGCCCGCACCACGGCCCGGGTCAGCGCCAGGGCCTCCGCGGGATCGGCGAAGCGGCAGAACTGCGCCTCGCGGAGCGCCACGTTCTTGGCCGGCGCCGGCGCGAGCGTGGCGATGAAGCGGCCGTAGCCGGTCACGAAGGCGACGGGGATGCCGTTGCTGGCCAAGGTCTCCAGGGCCTGCGACGAGATCTGCACGTTGCTGAGGACCACCACCTGCCGGACGGCGTGCAGCGGGATGCGCTGCAGCTCCTGGCCGTCCTTGCGTACGATCAGGTGCTCCGACCGCTTGCCGACGTGGCTGCCGGGCTCCTGGAGGTAGAGCACGGCCCCGTCGTCCGACTGCGGGATGACGCGCGTGATCGCCGGGGATGGGGTGGCGGTAGCGCCGGCGGGGCTACTGATCTGGTAGAGCGTCTCCTCGGGCAGGCAGATCGTCGCCAGGGAGCAGCCGTGGCAGCGGTGGCGCAGCTCGGCGGGCAAGGGCTCCGGCGGCACGTCGCGGCCGGACAGGGTACGAATCAGGTCGATGGCCGCGAGGGTCTGTGTCCGCAGGGCCTCGTCGAACGGCACCTCGACCCGTTCCCGAGTGCCAGCGTAGAAGAGGACGCCCTTCGGCACCGGAACGCCGAGGTCTTCCTCCAGGAGCATCCCCTGGGCGCAGAGCTGGACGGCGTCGTTGTCCCAGACCGAGGGGCGGCCTGCCTCATCGCGCGGGGCCGAGCCGTGCTTGGTCTCAACCGGGTACGTGCTGCCACCCTTCTCCTCGACCACATCAAGGACGGCCGTGATGCCCAGCCGCGGCGAACTCAGGGTGACGCTGCGGGTCTGCCGGGTGTCGCCGTCCTTGCGAGTGCGGTTGGCGAGGTCGGGGTCGTTGACGCGGCGGTGGTCGAAAAGTCCGCCCGCGATGTGCTCGTTGACGGGCACCACGGCATCGACGTACTGGAGGTAGTAGAGCCGCGGGCAGTACGTCGCCTGGTTCAAGGCGCGCACCGGGATCAGGTCGGTGGTTGGAAGCGCCAACATCGTCATTCCTCCTGCGTTAAGGTCCGTTCTGCTGAAAGTCCACGGGCAGCGGCGAGCCTGCTGGAACGCTGGTCGCTGCCGCCTTCGGTCGAAGCCCTCCGGCGCGGGAGTCACCGACGGAACGGGGCGGCCGTCGTCCCGTTCTCACCCGGGCTGAGCCGGTAGCCGACCGGGAACTGGTCCGTGAATTCTTCTTGGTGCGACACCAGGATCACCCGCTTGAGCGACTGCGAGCGCTGGAGCCGCTTCAACTCGTCGGCCGTGGCCCGTGGGCTTTGCGAGTCGCTTCCCTTCCCTCTGGTCGTGGAAGGGATTACTGGAAGCGGAACGAGAACACGTCGGCGTCCCGGAGCACGAAGCGCAGGCGCACCGGCGCACCGGCCACACGCCGCAGCGCGTCCGGCGCCCGCCACGTCACCGCGCCGGCGACCTCGTCCCCGCTCAGGTCACGGCAGTCCACGAGCGTCAGGCCGTCGAGCGGCTTGCCGTCGGCGTCCTGCACCTCGACGCGAACGCTCCCCCTGGGCCGCGTCACGAAGTTCAGCACCAGCCGGCCACCGTCGAAGCGCAGCGGGTTGGTCAGCAGCTCTCCCCCCTCGCCCGGGGCGCTTATGGAAACGAACCCGTCCACGCGGTAGGTGAAGCGCCGCAGCCGCCCCGCCGGCCCCTTGTAGTACGCCTCCGTCGCGTAGACCGACAGCTCCTTCTCGCGCCCGGGCAGCTGCACCACCCCCCACGCCATGTAATTGCTGCGGTTGCCGTCACGGTCCTGCGGCGCCGTTCGCGGAATGACCGCGTCCGGCCAGCGGTGGAACCGCTGCCCGTCGCGGCTGGCCATGAACGTCGGCTCGACCTGCTGCGTCTTCGGGAAGAAGCGCGTCGGGAACCCGAGCAGCAGGTGCGGCGCCCGGTCGTAGGGCCGGATCGCGTTCGTGTACAGGTGCTCGGGCGGGGCGCCGGTGTACTCGAGGAACGTCGGCGGTGTCCAGTTCAGGAAGTCGGCGGACGTGCAGGTCATGATGTCGCGCGCGCCGCGAAACGCCCGGTGGTAGTCGCGGTACTTGCCCAGCCGGGTGTCGAAGAACGCCAGGTTCTGCGAGTCGAACGCCCCCTGCGTGATCACCGCCTTCTCCGCCAGCAGCGACCAGCGCACGCCGTCCGGCGACTTGAACGCGAGCAACCCGCCCTTGCCGCGGGCGAGCGCCTTGTACCGGGCGTCGGTCGTCGCCTTCGGGTTGGTGTCCTTGAACGGGGTGAAGTTGTGGCCGCCGGGGCCGTCCCAGACGATGTTGTTGTCCTTCGACCCGTCCCACGCAAACAGCCCGAGGTTCGGCCGCGTCCAGTGGATGCCGTCCTTGCTCTCAGCATAGCACGCCACCTCCCGGTGCGCGGCCTTCTTCGCCTTCTCGTCGAAGTGGCTGCCGCGGTAGTACATCCGGTAGCGGTTGCCGTCCTGGAACACCGTGAAGTAGGCGCAGGTGTTGCCCTCCCACGGCCGGTCGGCGGTCAGCACCACTTCCTGCGGGACGGGCCGCTGCAGCTGCTGCTTCGCCGCCCCGGTGAGGCGGTCGATCAGCACGTCATCGACGAACAGCTCCAGGCGCGAGCCGACGTCGAGCGGCGCCTTCGGCAGCCGGAGCTTCGCGAGGTAGATGCTCGACCGGCCCTCATGCGACGAGTAGTAGCTGACCCACAGCAGGCCGTCGTGCCAGACCATCCCGGCGTAGCTGGTGTCGCCGCCGCTCGGCAGCGTCAGCACCGGCTGGTAGGAGTCGTGGGTCATGCGCACCAGCGCCGTCTTCGCCCCGCCCGGGTAGACGCGGCTGGTCGCCCACAGCGCGCCGTCCGGCAGGCGGATGAAGTTGGGGCCGCCAAACCGATGCTTCGTCTCGTGCCACTGCCACTCCCGGTACGGCGCCCGGCTGCTGCCGATCCAGCCGAACGTGTTGCCGCCCTCGCGCCGGACGAGGGCGAGCATCTCGCCGTCAGGGAGGAAGCGCAGGGTCGTCTCGTTCGGGTGGCCGGGCACGCCCAGGTGGGTGATCGTGGTGTACTTCACCCCGTCGTCGCTGACGACCAGGCGCAGCTTCCAGTCGGCCGGGTCGGGCGACACCGGCTTGCTGCTCCTGGCCGCTTCCTTCGCCTCCTTCGTCTTCCGGGCGGAGGCGTTGTAGGCGACGCCATACGCCTTGCCGCCGTGCCAGGTGACGCGCCACAGCCACTCGCCCTCCGCGAGCACGCGCTGCGGCGGGGTCCACTTCCGGGCGTCCTTCGAGAAGGCGACGCGCGGCTGGCGGCCCTTGAGGATCTTCGTCCCGCCATAGACCGACCCGCCCATGACGAGCATCAGCCGATCGTCCGGGGTGACGGAGATGTGCGGGTCGCGCAGGTCGATGCCCTTCTCCTCGACCAGGCCGACCGGCTGCCACGCCTTCCCGTCGGCCGCTTCGAGGACGCGGATCTTCCCGTCCCCGCCGACGTGGCCGTCCGCCTCGCGGAAGACGCAGTAGAACTTGCCGCGCCAGCGGACGAGATCCGTGAACGCGCTGTGCTTCGCCCTGTCCCAGATCTTCGTCACGGACAGCAGTCGCGGCTCCTCCGGTCGGGCTTCCCGAGCCAGCACCGCCCAGCCCAGCAGGGCGACGGCGCTCAGGACGAGGAATGACGTTCGCTGCATGGCGGGTCTCCAACGGGCGGCCTGGTGAGGCGAGGACACGGACGCTGCGGGACGACGATAGGGTTACACGGAACGTCAGCCGGTGCCAAGTTCCCCACCCGGCGCCGGCGGACCGGCGCCGGACGCGCAGGGCGCCAGCCCCTTGCGTCGATCCGGCCGCGCGGTAGAATCAGCCGGTACGCACCCGACTCTCAGAACACGTGCCGCCGCCCGCGGGGGCGGTGACCGTTGGTAGCGGACCCGCCTGAGACCGGGTGACGGACCCAATCACTGCGTACAGTTCTCTGTGCCGTCCACCGGGAGATCTCGCGACCGCGACGCGCGCCCTTCCGGGGTATTATCGTCCATCTGAGCGGCTGTTCTCGTTTTCCGCCCCCGCTCCGAGGTGCCCCATGTCCCGGCTACTGCGCTGCCCTCAGGGCCATCAGTGGGAAGAACTCCGCGGTCATTCGTCCGCGCCCACCCTGGCCGATACCACCTGCCCGCGCTGCGGACAACCCGGCCAGGAGGTTCCCGCGTCCGACCTGACGGACTACCCGGCGGCCTCGGCCACGCCGGCCGGCGGCGCGACGATCGCCTACGCCCCTAACCCGCCCACCCCGCCCGACCACGGCATCACCCTGCCATCGCTCGCGGGGAAGATCCCCCCGCCGAAACCGAACCCCCTCAGCCTCCCCTCAGTTGCCGACCGGACCGAGCAGGGAGACAGCGCCCACGCGATTCGGTCCGCCGACAGTCCGCCGACCGAGGGGGCCGGGACGGCCTCCGGGTCGTACCGCAGTGTGCGCGAGGCCAGCATGCCGCGGGTGGCCGGCTTCGAGATCCTCGAGGAGATCGGCCGCGGCGGCATGGGTGTCGTCTACCGCGCCCGCCACGTCCGGCTGAACCGCATCGTCGCCCTCAAGATGATCCTCGCCGGGGGCCACGCGAGCGCCGCCGAGCTGCAGCGTTTCCGCGTCGAGGCCGAGGCCATCGCCCAGCTACAGCATCCCAACGTCGTGCAGATCTACTCCGTCGGCGAGCAGGGCGGGCGCCCGTTCTTCGCCCTGGAGTACGTCGATGGCGGCAGCCTCGGCCAGAAGGTGGCCGGCCGGAAGCTCAAGGCACACAAGGCCGCCGCCCTGGTCGAGCAGCTTGCCCGCGGCATCCACGCCGCCCACGAGGAGGGCATCGTCCACCGCGACCTGAAGCCGGCCAACGTCCTGCTCGCGGCCGACGGCACCCCCAAGATCGTCGATTTCGGCCTGGCCAAGAAGCTCGACGCCGGCCACGGCAAAACGCAGACCGGGGCCGTCCTCGGGACGCCGAGCTACATGGCCCCCGAGCAGGCCGGCGGCAAGAAGGAAATCGGGCCGGCGGTCGATATCTACGCCCTCGGCGCCGTCCTCTACGAACTCCTCACCGGGCAGCCGCCGTTCCGCGGGGCGAACTCGTTGGAGACGGTCCTGCAGGTCATGGCGAAGGAGGTGACGCCGCCGCGCCAGCTGCAGGCGACCGTCCCACGCGACCTGGAGACGATCTGCCTCAAGTGCCTGCGTAAGGAGCCGCGCGAGCGCTACGCCACGGCGGAGGCGCTCGCCGACGACCTGCGCCGGTTCCTCGACGGCGAGCCGATCCGAGCCCGGCCGCTCGGCCCGCTGGGGCGGGCGTTCCGGTGGGCGCGGCGACGGCCCGCGACCGTGGCCGCCATCGTCGGCATGGTGGCGGCGCTGGCGGTGGTCGGCTGGCTGTTCCGCGCCGATCTCTCCCGCCTGGCCACCAACCGGGGCCGGATCGCCCTCGGGCCGGGCCTGAACGCCGGGGAGGTGGTCGTCCGCCAGGACGGCCGGCAGGTGGCGGTCCTGCGTCCGGGCACCAGCGCCGCGGTCGAGCTGGACGCGGGCGAGTACGACGTCGAGTGGGTGGACGGGGCGGAGGGACAGGACATCACCGCGGCCCGCATAAGCGTGACTCGCAACAGTTATGAGATCCTTGGCACGGGGCCGGAGACGGTCGGGGAACTGCGCCGGCTCGACGGACATCAGGGGCCGGTGCAGGCTCTCGCCCTGTCGCCGGACGGGCGCCAGGCGCTGTCCGGCAGCGGGGCGCCCGATGGCGACCGCACCCTGCGCCTGTGGAACGTGGCCGCGGGGAAGGAGGTGGCGCGCCTCGGTAAGCCCGACACGGAGGTGCTCGCGGTCGCCTTCTCACCCGACGGCACGCTCGCCCTGTCCGGCGGCGCGGACGGGATTGTGCGGCTCTGGGGCGTGAGCGCCCGCGCCGAGGTCCGCCAGTTCACCGGCCACAAGGGGGCGGTGCGCGCCGTCGCCTTCTCGGCGGACGGCCGGCTGGCCGCGTCCGGCGGCGCCGACAAGGTGGTGCGCCTGTGGGACGTCGAAACCGGCAAGGCGCGGCAGGAACTCGCCGACCACACCGGGACTGTGTACGGAGTCACGTTCTCCCCCGACGGCAAGCTGGTCGCGTCAGTCGGCGCCGACGGGACGTTGCTCCTGTGGGACGTCGCGGACGCCGGCAAGGCGCGCGTCCGGGGGCGGCACGCGGGCGCGGCGCTGTGTGTCGCCTTCAGCCCGGACGGCAGCCAGGTCGCGACGGGTGGCCAGGACAACCTCGTGCAGATCTGGAACGTGCGGACTGGCCTGCCGGCCCGCAAGCTCATCGGGCACGCCGGCGCGGTCACCGCGCTGGCGTTCTCGCCGGAGGGCCGGCAACTCCTTTCCGGCAGCGCCGACCGGACTGTGCGCGTCTGGGACGTGCTGACCCGGGAGGAGCGCCGGCGACTGCCGGGCCACGCCGACGGCGTGCTGGCCGTGGCGGTGGCGCCGGGCGGGCGGCACGCGCTGTCGGCCGGCGGGGCGAACTTCGTGGACGGGAACTGGATCAAGGGGCGCGACTTCGGGCTGCGCTGGTGGGCCGTCCCGCGGCCCCGGGCGCCCCGCGGCCCCGCCGCCACCGACAAGCCCGGGGAAATGCTGGTCCTGCGCGGCCACACCGGCGAGGTCTGCCCGGTGGCCTTCACACCCGACGGGACCGAGGTGCTCACCGGCGGCTGGGACGGGAAGCTGTTCCGGTTCAACGCCGACACCGGGCAGGTCAAGGGTATGGCCTCCCCGGGCGGAAAGTTCCTGGCGCTGGCCGTTTCCCCGGACGGCAAGTATGCGCTGAGCGGGTCCAGCGATTCGAGCCTGCGCCAATGGGACGTGGCGACCGGGAAGGAGCTGCGGCGGTTCCAGGGACACGTCGGCCAGGTCGGCGGGCTGGCGTACTCCCCGGATGGCAAGTACGCGCTCTCGGCCGGCACCACGGACCGGCTTGTCTACCTGTGGGACGCCCGGACGGGCACCGTGCTGCGTCGCTTCACCGGCCACACGCACAACGTCCAAAGCGTCAGCTGGAGCCACGACGGCAAGTTCGCGCTGTCCAGCAGCGACGACCACACTCTGCGGCTCTGGAACGTTGAGACGGGCAGGGAGGTCCGGTGCATCCGGGGGCACACAGGGCCGGTCTGGAAGGGGGCTCTCTCGCCGGACAGCACGCAGGTGCTGTCGGCCAGCCACGACGGGACGGTCCGGCTGTGGGATACCGCGACCGGCGAGGCGGTGCTCTGCCTGCGCGGCCACCAGGGCATCGTTTACGCCGCCGCCTTCACCCCGGACGGCCGGCGCGCCGTCTCGGTCGGGACGGACCGCACGGTCCGGGTGTGGGATCTGCTCGGCGGCGAGGAGGAGGCCCGGTTCGTCGGTCACACCGACGTGGCCAAGGAACTGGCTGTTTCCCTGGACGGCACCCGGGCGGTGACCGGCAGCGCGGACCGGACGGCGCGCATCTGGCGCCTGCCGTCCGGTCCGCCTCCGTCGGCGGCCGCGGGCGGCCGGGGTCTGGTCGTCCTCAACTCCGACACGCCAGCCGTCACGCTGCTTCTCAAGCGGACCGGCGGCGGGGTGCGGCCCCTCACCCCGGCGGGCGGCCGGCCGCAGAGGCTGCTCGCCGGCCAGTACACCGTCCAGATGGCGCCCGGTAACGTTCGCGCGCTGCGCATCGCGCCGGTGGAATTTAACCTGCAGGCCGGCCAGACCCTGCGGATCGAGGTAACGCGGGGGCCGGACTTCGTCGGCGAGGTGGGCCGCCTGGAAAGTGGTGTGAAGAGATTGCTAGGGCTGGCTCTGTCGGCCCGCGGCGACCGCCTGCTCGCGGCCGGCACCGACGGCAAGTACCGAATCCTGGACCTTCCCGCCGGGAAGGAGACGCGCGAAATCGCCGGGATACCGGCGCCGGCCATGACACTCGCGCCGGACGGCCGCCGCGCCCTCATCATGAGCCCGGTCGGCGCCCGGGTGATGGACCTGAACGACGGCAAGGAGGTGTGCCGCCTGGGGGCGGACGCCCGGTTCTTCCTGGTCGGGGCCTTCCTGCCGGGAGGCAAGCAGTTGCTGACCGGCGAGGAGAACGGCACCGTGCGTCTGTGGGATGCCGCCACCGGCAAGGAGGTGCGCCGGATGGACACCTACGGGGCGCGTGTCGCCTCCCTGGTTGCGTCGGCGGACGGCAAGCGGGCTCTCGCAGGGGGCACGGACGGGACGGTCGCCCTGCTGGACCTGGCGTCCGGCGCGGTCGTCCAGACCTTCCGCGGGCACCGTATCCCGGTGTTCGGCGTGGCCCTCTCCCCCGACGGCCGGCTGGCCCTGTCGGCGAGCGCCGACGGGACGGCGCGGCTGTGGGACATCCAAAACGGCCGGGAGGTGCGCCGCCTGGTGGACAACCGCGGGCCGCTGTACGGGGCGGCCTTCTCCCCGGACAGCCGACGCGCCTTCACCTGGGGGACGAGGAGCCATTTCGCCGCCTGGGAGGTGTCGAGCGGTCGGCGGCTGTACACCTCGCCGAACGTGGCCAACGCCGCCCTGCGCACCGTCGCGGTCGCGCCGGACGCGGCCCTCGCCGCCTGGGCCGAGATGGACGGAACGATTCACCTCGTTCAGCTGCCCGGTCCAGCGTTCGATCCGGGTCCGCTGGCGGGAAACATCGGCGAGCTAATCCTCGACCTGGAAGGGCTCGCCGGAACGGTGCTGATCAAGCAGAACGGCCAGGAGGTGCAACGGCCGGCCCGCCCGCTCGGCATCGGCTTTAACATCAACCTCCCCCTGCCGGCGGGCACGTATGACCTGGAGTGGACCGGCAGGCCGCTCGGGACCGCCCTGACGGCGCCCCGGGTCACCCTGCAGCCGGGCGCGCAGCAAATCGTTGGCGTGCGCCGCGGGCCGACGTTCGTCGGCGAGATCCATCGGGTTAGCCTGGGCACCGGGCCGGGCCGGGCTGGACTCCTGCTCCCGGACGGTCGGCACGCCCTCTACTCGCAGCAGGACGGCGACCTGATGCTGTGGGACGTCGAGGCAGGCCGGGTCGTGCGTCTGCTCAAGGGGCACATCGGGAACGTTCTGGCTCTCACTGCGACCGCGGACGGCAAGCGCGTGGGGACGGCAGGGCTGGACGGCACGCTCCGCGTCTGGGACGTGGCCGCGGGCAAGGAACTCGCCCGGATCGAAACCCCCAAACAACTCCGCGTCACCCCAGGAGCCTTCGCGCTGTCTCCGGACGGTAGCCAGGCTCTGTGTGGCCTGACCGGCCGGCTGTGCCTGCTCGAGACCGCTGGCGGCGACGTGGTCCGCGAGTTCGCGGTCGCGCCGGACCAACCTATCGCGAACGTCGTGCTGTCGCCGGACGGGCGCCGGGCTCTGACGGGGGACCAGTTCGGCGCGGTGACGGTGTGGGACGTGGCCACCGGCAAGGGCAAGGTGCTGACGTCTGGAGAGGGGATGCGGAACCAGCTAATGGTCTTCTCCCCGGACGGCCGGCGAGCCATCGTCGGCGGGCTGGACCAGGTAGCGCGGCTCTGGGATCTGGACCGCAGGGAGGAACTGCACCGCTTCCGGTTCGGGGGTGTGGGAGTGTACAGCGCGGCCTTCTCCCCCGACGGCGCCCGGGTGGCGCTGAGCTGCTCGGACTCGTCCCTGCGGCTGTGGGACGTCGCTCTGCGGGAAGAGGTCTACCGCGGTTCGGTCGGGTCCGGGGGGACGAGCATGACCTTCACGCCCGACGGCCGGCGCCTGCTGCTGGGCGCCTACTCGGGTCTGTCCGTGCGGCAGCTGCCGGGGCCGGGCTACCCCCGCGGCCAGTTGATCGTCCGGTCCGACCCGATTGATGCGACGGTCCTGATCAAGAGCGCGACCCTGAAACCGCTGACCGCCTACCTCGGCGGCGGGGGGGATCGGGTCTTCAACCTGCAAGAAGGGCCGAGACAGCTCGAATTACAGGCAGCGGGTCCATCGCCGGTGGCGTTGTCGGCGGACCGGATCGAGATCCGCGCCAACAAAATCCACACGGTCCACGTGCGCCGCGTGCTGGCGCCGTTGGCGCCACCCGATCCGGCCCGGCTGGCAGCCGCGGAGAAGGAATTGAAGGTGCTGCAAACGAAGAAGGCCGACACCGACCCTGAACGCGAGCGCCTGCGCGGCGACCTTCACACCTTCCTCAACACCTTCCGAGGGCTGCCGCCAACCCTGGAAGCGGCGAGGGCCATGCAGGAATTGCCGTCGCCGCTGGACCGGCTCGCCCGCGCGAAGATCCCGGCCGCCTTGCTGACAACCCTCGGCGGCGGGGACGCGCGCCGGGCGCCGCCCGAGCTAGCCGCCGTGCTGGGCGACATGCGCCAGCCCCACCCGGAGGTGCGGACCATCGCGTTTGCCCCGGACGGCAAGTGGTTGGCGACGGGCGGGAGCGACGGCACGGTCAGTCTGTGGGATCTCGCGGCGGAAGGCAAGGAGCCGCGCTCGTGGGCGGTCCATCCCGGCGGCGTGTGGGCGGTCGCGTTCAGCCCCGACGGCAAACTCCTGGCGACCGCGGGCGAGGACCGGCTGGCCGTCCTCTGGGACGCCGCCACCGGCAAGAAGGTGCGCGAGTTGAAGGGGCACGGCCTTGCGGTCCGGTGCGTGGCGTTCAGTCCGGACGGCCAGACGGTGGCGACCGGCGCCGACCGGGTCCGCCTGTGGCGGGTCGAGGGCAACGCGGCGCCCCAGCTCTTCCCGCTCCTCCCCGGGGCGGTGCAGGATCTGGCGTTCAGCCCGGACGGCAAGCTCCTCGCCGCCGGAGGGACGGACAACCGGATCCACCTGCATGACGTGGCGGACGGGAAGCAACTGCGCGGTCTCGCAGGGTATCGGGGAACGAGGGATGGCCTGGCGTTCAGCCCGGATGGGCGCGTACTGGCGTCCCTCTCCTGGGGAGGGGTGGTGCTGTGGGAGACCGCGACCGGAACCCAGGTCCGGCGGCTGAACTTCCGCCGTGGGAACACGCCGCGTGCCGTGGCGTGGTGGAGCGGCGGGCCGCCGGTCGCCGCTGTCGGGACGGACGGGGTGGTCATCCTGTGGGATCCCGAGACGGGAGACGAGACCGACTCGGTACGGCTTCCGGGGGCGTCCGGCCCCGCCGGGCCGCTCGCCTGGAGTCCGGAGGGGCGCCACCTGGCGATCGGCCACGGCCGATTCGTGTCGATCCTGCGCCTGGCCGGGCCGACGAACGTTCCCAAGCGCCAGGAGCGCTAATGCAGGGACAGGCGAGATGGTGACAGAAAATCTGTAAAGCCCACGGGCCGCGACCCGTGGCCGCAGCGCTGGGAGCTTCGCCCACGGACCACAGCCTGTGGGCTTTGAAAGACTTCTCTCTTCCTCATATCCCTTGACCCACGACCGGCGACGGGAGTAATTGCCCATGACGATCCTGTTCACCTGCCCGAAGGGTCACCGCTGGGAAGGACCGACGCGCGACCGCGCGGTCTGTCCGAAGTGCGGTAAAGCCGCGGTCGCTGACCCCGGATCGGCGAACACCGAAGCGCTCACCTTCCCGCCCACTCCCAACCCCGGCGCCGCGGACGGCCGGACGGAGATCTTCGCGGGTCCGCTGGCCCGCGACGGCGAGCGCAGGACGTCGCCGCTCGACCGCGCCGCGCTGCGGGCGGATCCGCAGGGGGCGACCCTGCCGCCGACCGGGGTGGGCGAGGGCGAGCCGGATACCCCGGAAGACCTGACGGTGCCCGGCTACCAGATCCTGGAGGAGATCGGCCGGGGCGGCATGGGCGTCGTCTACAGAGCGCTGCAGATCGACCTGCACCGGCCGGTGGCGCTGAAAATGATTCTCGCCGGGGCGCACGCCGGGCCGCAGGAGATGGCCCGGTTCAGCCGCGAGGCGGAGGCGGTGGCACGCCTCCAGCACCCGAACATCGTTCAGATCTACGACGTCGGCGAGCACGACGGCCGGCCGTTCCTCGCCCTGGAATACGTCAGCGGCGGCACCCTCGCCGAGCGCCAGCAGGGCCGGCCGCTGCGCGCCGACCAGGCAGCGGGCATCATCGAGCAACTCGCCCGGGCGGTCCAGTACGCCCACGATCACGGCATCGTTCACCGCGATCTGAAGCCGGCCAACATCCTCCTCGCGTCCGGGAAGGGACAGCGGAAGGCGGGCGGCAAGCACCAGGACAACACCGCGTCGTCCCTGGGCGACGCCTCCTCCGCGCTCGTCACCATCCCGAAGATCGCCGACTTCGGCCTGGCCAAGCAGCTCGACAGCGAGCAGGGACAGACCCAGTCGGGAGCGCTCGTCGGGACGCCGAGCTACATGGCGCCGGAGCAGGCCAGCGGATCGAGCCACGATGTCGGCCCGCCGGTCGATATCTACGCCCTGGGCGCGATCCTGTACGAGCTGCTCACCGGCCGCCCGCCGTTCGTCGGCGAGACGCCGCTGGACACCGTTCTGCTGGTGGTCGCGAAGAATCCGGTGCCGCCGCGCCTGCTCGCCCCGAAGTGCCCGCGCGACCTGGAAACGATCTGCCTGCGCTGCTTGCAGAAGGAGCCGAAGGACCGCTACGCCACCGCCCAGGAGCTGGCCGACGACCTGGCCCGGTTCCGGCGCGGCGAGCCGGTCCAGGCGCGGCGCCAGTCGCGGCGCGAGCGCATCGTCCGGTGGGTGCGGCGCCGCCCGGTGACCGCTGCCTGCGTCCTGGTTGGGCTGTCGGCCCTGGTGTGGGCCGGGTTCGCCTACGGCTCCGATCTGTATCGGCTGGCGACGAACCGGGCGGAAGTCGTCTTCGCGTCGTCCGTGCCGGGCGTCCGTGTCCGCATCCAGCCGGCCGACGGGGAGGAGATCGCGGTCGAGGTCAACGATCGGGCGGCGCTGACGCTCCCGGCCGGGAAGTACACCCTCTCGGTTGCCGACGACCCGCGCTGGCTGGAACTGTCCGAGGACATGCTGACGCTGACCCGCAACGGCCGGGAGGAGGTGCGCATCCGCCTTCAGCCGGAGGGGGAGATCCGGCGACTGAAGGGGCACACCGGGACAATCCACGAGGTAGCCGTCGCGCCGAACGGGCGCCTGGTGCTGTCCGTCAGCGGCGCCCCCGAGGGGGACAAGACGGCCCGGATCTGGTCGCTGGCGACGGGCAAACCGCTGCTCACCTTCCAGGGGCACAACGGCCAGGTGATGTGCGGCACCTTCTCCCCGGACAGCAAGTATGCCCTGACGGGCGGGACGGACCGGATGGCCCGCGTGTGGGACGTGGAGCTGGGTCAGGAGTGCCAGACCTTTTTCGACCATGCCAACATGATATCGGCCGTCAGCTTCTCGCGCGACGGGCGCCGCATCCTGACCGCTGCCCGCGACGGGTCGGCACGCCTGTACGACCGGGAGAGCGGCCAGCAACTGGATCTGTTCGACGGCCACGCGGCCACCTACATGGGGGCGACGTTCACCCCCGACGATCGGCAAGTTGTCACCGTGGGACACGACAACGCGCTGCGCGTGTGGGACATCGCCAGCGGGACAGAGGTCAGGCGGATGGACGCGCCGTACCACGGGTTCGAGTGCGTGGCGATCGCCCCCGACGGCCGCCTGGCGGCGACAAGCGGGTACGACCACACCATCCGGCTGTGGGATCTCAAGGCGGGGCGTCTGGTCGGTCGCCTGACGGGGCACACGAACGTTGTCAGCACCCTGGCGTTCGCTCCGAACGGCCGGCTGCTGGTGTCGGGGAGCATGGACCGGACGGTGCGGCTGTGGGACGTCGCGAGCCGAACGGAGGTCCACTGCTTCACCGGCCACACCGACGGCGTCCGCGCCGTGACGTTCTGCCCGGACGGCCGGCGGGTCGTGTCGGCCGGGGGGAGCAACTTTGAGAAGGAATGGGTGCGCGGCAGCGACTACTCGGTGCGCGTCTGGGGCTTGCCGCGCAAGCTCGCAACCCCGGCCGCCGTCCCGGTCGCGGCCGCCGAGGTCCGGCGCTACGCGGGCCACGAGAAGGGGGTGCTGCACGCGCGCGTGGCGCCGGACGGCAAGCGGGCGGTGTCGGCCTCCCTGGATGGCACGGTACGGCTGTGGGATCTGACGAGCGGGCAGGAGTACGGCCGGCTGGTCGGGCACACCCAGCCGGTCACCAGCGCGGCGTGGTCGGCGGACGGCGGGCGGATCCTCACCGGCGACCGCGACGGAGCGGTACGCCTGTGGGACGCGCGCACCGGCCGGAAGCTGGCCTGCTGCCTGGGGCACACCGGCTGGGTCTGGGACGTTGCCCTGTCCGCGGACGGCCGGCGAGCGCTGTCGGGGGGCGGGGACGGGACGGTGCGGCTGTGGGATCTCGCCAGCGGGCAGGAGCTATGCCGCCTGACCGGCCACGCCAAACTGGTGCGGCGAGTGGCGCTGACGCCGGACGGCCTCACGGCGGTGTCGTGCAGTGCGGAGGAGAACGACGTCCGGGTGTGGGATCTGCGTGACGTTCCGGATCCCGGGGTCGGACCGCGCGGCCGGCTCGGGACCGTGCTCGCTGCCGGCCCCTCCGCGCTGGGGGCGGCGGCGGCGCTGCACGTCACCCGCCACCCGGTGCGCCTCAAGACCATCGTCAAGGCGTCCCATCACTTCGAGGGCCACTCCAGCCAGGTGCGGACCGTGGTTCTCACCCCTGACGGCAAGCGGGCGATCTCCGGCGGCAACGATCGGCTCGTGCGGATCTGGGATCTGCAGAACGGTCAGGAGTTGAAGAAGCTGCCCCAGAATGTCTCGGTCGAGAGCCTGCAAGTCTCCGCGGACGGCAAGCGGCTGCTGGCGGGCGACTGGAGCGGGGCCGTCATCTGCTGGGATCTGGAGTCCGGGCGCGAGGTCAGCCTCTGCAGCGCCCACCCGAAGGTTGTCACGGCGGTGAATTTCGTCCCCGGCGGCCGGTTCCTGAGCGCCTGCCACGATGAACCCGTGCTCCGCCTCTGGCAAATGCCGGACGCCGGCAAGCCGGCCCCGCGCGCCCTGGAGATCCCGCCCGAGAGCCCGCCCCCGAAGGCGCCCGGGGAAGCCCTGCGCTTCGTCGGGCACCGGAATGCCGTCACCGCGATCGCCTTCACCCGCGACGGCCAGCACGTGCTCACCGGCAGCGGGACCAAGTATCTCGGCGGCAAATTCCTGAACGGGTACGAGAACGAACTGCGGCTGTGGGACGCGCGCACCGGGCGCGAGGTGTGGCGGCGGAAGGATTTCACCGGCCCCATCACCCGCATCGCCGTTTCTCCGAACGGACAGCACGTCCTGACGGCCGGGTCGGACAGGGCCGCGCGCCTCTGGACGCTCCCGGCGGGCCAGCTCGTTCGCGAGTTTCCCGGACACACCAATCAGGTGCGCGCGGCCGTGTGGTCCCCGGACGGCCAGCGGATTGCGACCGCAGGGTACGAGCCGACGGTGCGCGTCTTCGAGGCGGGCACCGGGAGGTTAGTCCGTACCTTCCCCCCTCTCGACACCAGCGTCTGGGGGCTCGCCTTTTCCCCCGACCGGCGTCGCATCGCGGCCGCCCAGGACAAGAAGATCCGGCTGGGGGATCTCGACACGGGACAGTGGCTCGGCACCCTCGAGGGCCATACGAGTATCGTCCGCGACGTGTTCTTCAGCGCGGACGGCACTCGCCTCATCTCCTGCGGCAATGACGGGAGGATCCGGCAGTACGACGTCGCCAGGGCGAAGCCGGTCGGCGGAATCCTGACGCAGAAGTCCGGGATCATCGGCATGGCCCTGTCCCGCGACGGGCGATATGCCGTCACCGGCGCCTGGGACGGCCAGGTGCGCCTCTGGGATCTGCACGAGAAGCGCGACATCCACACCTTCGCGGGGCACGGGCAACCGATCCACGCCGTCGCCTTCGCCCCGGACGGCAGGCACGTCGTTTCCGGCGGGTTCGACAACCTGGCTCGACTGTGGGCCGTGCCGGATGCAAAGGCGCTGGCGAAGGGGCCGCCGAGGGGGAAGGGTCCGGGCGAGATCCTGGTCGCGTCGGCCCACCCCGAGGCGGAGCTGCTCGTCCGGCAGAACGGCAAGGTGGTCGTGCCGGCCACCACCCGGCGCCGCCTGGAGTTGCCGCCCGGCGAGTACGAGTTTGCGCTGAACGAGCCGGCTCCCGACCTGCGCCTGTCCCCCCGGTGGGTCCACGTCGCGCCCGGCGGCAAGCAGGAGGTTCTCGTCCGCCGGGTGGTTCCGGTGGCGTCCGAACCTCCGGGACTGGTGCGCCGCTTTGAGGGACACGGCGGCGGGATCCGTTACGTGGCCTTCTCTCCCGACGGGCGGTTGGCGATCTCGGCCAGCGGCACCACCGGGGGGGACAATACGGCCCGCGTGTGGGACGTGGCGACTGGCAAGGAGCTACGGCGCCTCGAAGGGCACCTGTGGCAGACGTATGCCTGCGCGATCAGTCCGGATGGCCGGTACGCGCTGACCGGCGGCGCGGACAGCACGGCGCGGCTGTGGGAGCTGCACACCGGGCGGGAGGTCCGCCGCTTCGTCGGGCACCTCAACGCGATCTGGCACGTCGCCTTCAACAGGAAGGGGGATCGCGTCATCACCAGCGGTCCTGACCGGACGGCCCGCGTGTGGGAGACGACGACCGGCAAGGAACTGCTCGCCCTGGAGGGACACAGGGCGGCCGTGGAGCCTGCTCTGTTTTCCCCCGACGGCAAGCACATCGTCACCGCCAGCATGGACAGAACGGTGCGGCTGTGGGATGCCGCCACCGGCCGCGAGGTGGGCGGCTTCACGGGCTTCGAGGGATACTGCCGAACCCTCGACTTCTCCCCGGACGGCAAGACCTTGCTCGCCGGGTGCGGAGACGGTACGTTGCGGCTCTGGGACATGGAAACCCGGAAGGAACTCAAGGTGCTGCGCGGCCACAAGGGGCGCGTGCTGGCGGCGGCCTTCGCCGCCGGTGGTCGGCGGATCGTGTCCACTGGCCTGAAGGGGATCGCTCGCGTCTGGGATGTGGCGACAGGGAATGAGGTGTGTCAGCTGGCAGGCCACACCGACGTGATTTTCAACCTCGCCGTGTCGCCGGACGGCCGATACTGCCTCTCCGCGGGCGGCTTTCGGCCCGCGCCGACCGGCTGGTCCGCTGGCACGGATTTCGACATCCGCCTGTGGCGGCTGCCGGAGTGAGCACCGGCAGAGCCTGAGCAGGAAAGCACAAACAAAAGCCCACGGGCTGCGTCCCGTGGGCTTTCGTTTGCCGTCACTCCGCCCTGAACCCGACCAGGGGAAAGGCCATGTTCGGCTGGTCGGCGAACTGCGCCGCCAAACCTGCATCGCCCGGCGGCAGCGCCACCTCTCCAGTGTAGATCCCGTCCTTCCCTTCCAGCTGCGTGATCGCCTGGCCGACGCCGACCATCACCTGCTTTGCCCCCGGCACCCGGATCTTGAAGCGCACCTTGACGTTCGCCTTCAGGATGCCGTGCAGCGGTTCGTACAGGCAGCAACCCTTCTCGCGGAAGGTCGGCCAGGCGTAGGGCAGGCGGAAGTTGTCCCCCTTGCCCTTCTTCGCGTCGAGGAGGTAATCGGCGATTGCGTCCGGCGACTTCTTGCCCTCCTCGCCCCTGGCGGCGAAGACGCGCAGCAGATACGGCCCCGGCCGGGGGACGACGGCGTACAGATCAGTCTCGCCGGTTTCCGGGTCACGCTGGTCCAGCACCCACCCCGGCACCGGCGTGTTCGCCCGGGCCAGGATGCCCATCACCGTGACGCCGGCCGGCGCCTTCACGCGCACTGTCACCGCGTCGCCCATCGTCAGCACCGGCCCGGTCTGCGGCCAGAACTGCACGCCGTGCCGGAACGCACCGGGGCTGAGCATCGGCAGGGCGGCCTGCTCCTTCTTCGTCAGCGGGCGGTCGAGGAGTTGCCATTTCGGGTCGGTCGGCCAGTGGGTGTAGATCGCCTGGCCCGCCGGGACGAGGAACCACTCGGCGTGCGGCGGGCCGCCATCCTTTACCTGGCCTTGTTTTCTGGCCCGCGGGTTGCCGAGGCTCGTATCCACGATCTGCCAGCGGCCGTCGATCTGGACCGCGTTCCAGCGGTGCGAGATGTAGTAGACGCCGCCCTCCTTCTTCGTGAGCCGGGCGAAGCCCGGATCGAAGTCGAGCTGCCGGGCGAAGCCGGGGATGAGCTGCGCCTTGAGGCCGATTGCGGTCGCGAGGGCGTGGTACAGACTCGCGTGGCTGCTGCACTCGCCCTGGCGCGATCGCAGGACGAATTCCGGCCGGGTCTCAAACTTGCCGGTGGGCAGCACGTCGAGGTCGTACACCATGTTGGTACACATCCAGGTGAAGACGGCGCGGGCCTTCTCGCGGTCGTTCTTTGCCCCCTTGCGGAGGTAGTCGGCCAGCTTCTTCACCGAGGAGATCGCGCCGGCCGGGGCAGTTTTGACGTGCTCGTCGATGGCGCGGTAGTCGTGGGAATCGGCGGTCGGCGTGGACGGGAGCAGGCGGTAGCCCTTCTCGTCCTTCGCCGCCTCCAGCCATTTCGCGACGGTCTGCTGCTGCTGGTCGTTGGCGGGGCGCCGTTTGAGCAGGCCCGTCAGCAGGAGCAGGTCGCCTTCGGCATCAAGGCGGCGCCACTGCTGCGTCGCCACCTTGCGGCGCAGCTCGAGCGCCTTCAGATCGAAGGCGCCGAGGGAGTCGTGTCCCTTGACGGCTTCGCGGCCGAGCGACTCGACCTCCGCCTGGAGCCGGCCGGCCTCGGCGCGTTTCGCGGCGATGGCCTGGGCCAGCGTCGTGGGGCTGGAGTCGGTCTGAGCGGCGGCGAGCGGGACGAGGAGGGTGGTAGCGACAAGTACCAGTTGTGGCAGCGGACGCATGGCAGACCCTCGCGGAGTGGTGACAGCGCACACCTGACTGTAACGGCGCCGCGAGGGGTTGACAAGCGCCCGCTGTGGCATCTTGAAAAGTAGGGGAAAATAGGGAAAAGCGGCACACGGAGCGCGATACCCCCCGACGGCTCACCGCGCGCCGTCCTGCTGAGCCAGTACTTCTCCCATGCTCCGATCCAGGATTGCCGCCATACTGAAGCGGTTCGGCGTGCAGGCAGATCCCCTGGCCCTGAGGCTGGCTCGAACGCGAAGGGCCAGGCCGATGAGGAACGAGCCAGGAGGCGCGACCGCAAGGCGCTTTCACGTACCCTTGACGACCTCGCGCGAGAACGAATCGAGAACGACCATGACAGCGCCCGCCGATGCGGCGTGGTTCAGGGCATCCCGGGCAGACGGCTCCCGGCAAATGTGGGCCAGCTGCCTGAGCAGCGCCAGCTGCGCTTCGGGTTGCTCGGCCGGTGTAACGAGCAGGAACACCAGATGAACCAACTCGGGCGCCGCAGGGGAAAACACCAGTCCCTCATCGCTCCGCCCGAACACGACGATGGACGCCCTGAGCCCCTGGCACCGGGCGTGCGGGATCGCCACGCCGTTACCGAGGTCGGTGGAGACCTGTTCCTCCCGCGCCAGCGCGAGGGTGACGACGCGCTCCCTTTCCGTCTCCGGCGGGAGCGCCCGCTTCGGGATCGCGGCGGACAGTTCGCGGATCGCTTCCGCGCCACTTCCGGCGGTGAGTTTCAGTACAACTCCGCCGTTCGCCACGGCATCCAGTAACGATACCGGCGCCTCGTGCGGATACTCGTCTTCGATCTGGCCCACCACCTGCTCGAGAATGTCTTCGAGCGTAACGACCCCGACGGGGCGCCCCCCATCCTCGACCACGTACACCGAGTCCGCCTCGTCCTGCATCCGCACCAGGACCGCCTCGATGGTGTCATCCGGGTGGGCCGTCTTGAGAGGGCGCACGAGAGACGACCAGTCTGAGGTCGAGGCGTGCGCGATCAGATCCTTCGTGAGCAGGTATCCGGTGGGGCGTCCGGCTTTCACATCCACGACGGGCCAGCGTGAGAACCGCTCCTGCGAGACCTGGGCGAGCACCCCGTCCCGGTCCGCCGAAGCGGGGAGCCACCGGACCCGCGCCCACGGAACCATGACGCTCCGCACCCGCTGGGAGCTGATGTTGGAAACGTTCTCCATGATGAGCTGGAGGCGGAGATCCTTGATCTTGCGCTCCGCCGCCTCGCGGTGCAGTCCGGTGTCCGCGAGGACGAGGCGCGCCAGCGCGACGGCCGCCTCCACCTCCTCGAAGACGGCGGCCGTCGCCCCGGCCTGCTCCAGGTCGTCTCGCTCGCGGAGGTATCTCGCCCGCACCAGGATGCGCACGCTGGGGTTCAGGCCCCTTGCCGCCGCCACCACGGCCGCCCGGTCCGAGGTGTGAGGGAGCGTGAGGGCGAGGTAGGACGCACGACGCATGCCGGCCTGCTCCAGAATCGTCTCGTGGGATGCGTCGCCGAAGATCGCGGCCTGCCCCGCCGCCTTCAGCGCGGAAACCGTATCCAGGTTCAGGTCGATGATGGCCGTGGATAGCCCTGCCTCCCGCAAGAGGCGATGAACGGACCGGCCAACCGGCCCGTAGCCGACGACGATGGCCAGGCGCTCCGAGGCGTGGTTCGCGTCCGCGATCTGGGCGGCGGAGACCAGGTTCGAGGCCGCCGCCCGACGTTCGGCCCGGCCGTTCAGGATGTGCCACAGCCGGGGCCGGGCTTTCAGCCACGCTTCGATCCTCGGCAGCGCGCGGAACAACAGGGGGTTCAGGGTGATCGAGATGATGGCGGCGGCGACCAGGACGTTATGGCCCTCGTCCGGCATCAGCCGATGCGCACGCGCCAGGTCGGACAGGATGAACGAGAATTCCCCGATCTGGGCCAGGCCGAGGGCGACCGTCAGCGCGGTCCGGGCCGAGTGACCGAGTCCCACCACGATAACGAGCGCGGCCAGCGGCTTTGCCAGGAGGATGATCCCCAGCGCAGCGGCCACCATGAGCGGCTCGGTAAGCAGAAACCCCGGGTCGAACAGCATCCCCACCGAGACGAAGAACAGCACGGCAAACGCATCGCGCATCGGCAGGGCGTCGGCGGCAGCCTGGTGACTGACGGGCGACTGCGCGACGACCATCCCGGCAAGGAAAGCGCCGAGGGCCATCGACGCGCCGAAGAAGAAGTACGACCCGGCGGCGATGGCGATCGAAATGACCAGGACGGTCAGGGTGAACAGCTCGCGGGAACGAAGCCGCGCGACGTGGACCATCGCCCGCGGGATGACCCGCGAGCCGGCCAGCAGGACCACGACGACCAGCGCCCCGAGTTTCAGCAGCGCCAGCCCGAGCGTCGGCCAGAACCCTAACCCGCTCCCGGCGTGGGCAACGCCCTCCGCGCTTTGTCCACCGCCCAGGACCGGGATGAGGACCAGCAGCACGACCGTGAAGATGTCCTCGACGATCAGCCAGCCGACGGCGACGTGCCCCTGGGGCGAGTTCAGCATGTCGGCGTCCAGCAGCACGCGCATGAGGACGACGGTGCTGGCGACCGCCATCGCCATCCCGATGACGGCCCCCGTCTGCCACGGGATGCCGAACAGGGCGAAGACGGCCATCGCGAGCACGGTCGCGGTGAGGCTCTGCCCGATGGCACCGGGGACGGCCACCCCCTTCACGGACAGCAGATCCTTGAGGTGGAAGTGCAGGCCGACGCCGAACATCAGGAGAATGACGCCTATCTCGGCGAGCTGGTGGGCGATGTGAACGTCGCCCTTGAAGCCGGGCGTGTGCGGCCCGATCACCACGCCCGCGAGGAGGTAGCCGACGATCGGCGAAAGCCCCAGCCGGTGCGTGACGTACCCGAAGGCCAGGGCCGCGGTCAGCCCGGCCGTCACGGTCATGATCAGGTCGAGGTTGCCGTGCATGCCGCCTCCTGACGCGGGTCGCTACCGTGAGGGTTGGTTGGCGGCCCCGCCGCCACAACCGCAACCGGCCCCCGCATCGTCGGGCAACCAGCGGCGTGCTTCTTCGCGGTAATAGCCTTTCTTTCAGGATAAGAGCTAGCGGACAAAACTTCTGTCCGAACCCGAAGCGTCAGCGCGGCTCTCGTCTCGTCCCGCGCTGACGCTTCGGGCTCGGACAGGCAGGGCCAGGCCTACCTGCCCATGGGCAGGTTCACCACATTCGTCGGCCGCCCGGCGAGGAAGCTGGCCACGTTGGCGACGGTCGCCTCCAGCAGGCGGCGGCGGGCCTCGCGCGTGGCCCAGGCGATGTGCGGCGCGATCGAGCAGTTCCGCGCCAACAGCAAGGGGTTGTCCGGGCGAATCGGCTCCTGCGTTACCACGTCCACGGCGGCGCCGGCCAGCCGCCCCTCCTTGAGGGCATCGGCCAGATCCTGCTCGACGACCAGGCCGCCCCGGGACGTGTTAATCAACATCGCGCCTGGCTTGGCGAGAGATAGCCGGGCGCGGTTGACCAGACCGACCGTCTCCGCCGTGAGCGGAACGTGCAGCGTGATAACATCGGAACGAGCGAATAGCTCGTCAAGGTCGGCCCAGCGGAAGGGTTGATAGCCCGGAGGCGCTGTTCGCGAGCGGCTGCAGGCCAGCACGCCCATGCCGAGGGCATGCGCAATTTCACCAACGCGGCGCCCGATCCGACCCAGGCCCACGACGCCGATCGTCTTGCCGGCCAGTTCCGTCTGCGGCGCCTTCCAGAAGCAGAAGTCGGGCGAGCGGCTCCAGTCCCCCGCCCGGACCGCCTCGGTGTGCAGGCCGACGCGGTGGCACAGTTCCAGCAACAGAGCGATCGTGAACTGCGCCACCGAGGCGGTGCCGTACTCCGGGACGTTCGCGACCAGGATGCCCCGGCGCTGGGCCGCAGCGACATCGACACAGTCGTAGCCGGTGGCGCTGACGGCGATGAATTTCAGGCGTGGCGCCGCCTCGACGGCCTCCGCACGCACGAGGGCCTTGTTGGTGACGAGGATCGTCGCCTCGTTCGCACGTGCAACGACTTCGTCCGGCGAGCTGCGATCGAACAGCTCGACAGCGCCATACTGGTCGAGGGCGCTCCAGGAGTTGCCGTCCGCGCCGAGTGTGTAGCCATCCAGCACGACGATCTTCATCGCAGCCTCACAGGGCGATCCAGGTTGCCAGCGTATCGTTGCGGTCTATCATCCGAAAACCGGGGAGGGCTTGCCAGCCCTCTGAAGAAGCCGATGCTCGCCAGGCCGCCGACTCCGCTCTGCTGCGCGGGTCTGTTCGCGTCGCGCCGGCCAGAAGATGCATGGCAACTGGGCTTGCTGGCACTGAAGGCATGCGCGATCGGTGGTGCAGGAGTCGAAGCGGGCAGTGGTGGGATTGCCGACGCAGAGGCAGGCGACGCGCTTGTATTTACCGAGGTCGAGGGCGAGAATGGTGCTGGCCGTGCGCCTGCGGGAAGCGAGGCCACGCCCAGGAGCCGTCGATGAATCATGTGCCGCCGTCGAATACGTTGGGCAAGGCCAGCCTGCTGTTGAGCGTGCCAGCGCTGAGCCTTGTGTTCTGCATCGGGCTGTGCGCCGGCGTGGGCAAGCAGCAAGGCTGGCTCGTGCATGCGAGCATACTGCTCTTCGTGTTCGGCGCCACGGCCGCCTTCGTGGGGCTGATTGCCGCCTTCCTCGGTCTGGTCGGCGCCTTCGTGCGCCCCCGGGTTACCGCGGTGGTTGGCTGCGTGCTGGGGGTGTGCGCGGTGCTGCTCTTCGGGGCCATCCTCAACGCCGTCAAGTAGCCGGGACGCTGGCGCGCGGTGAAGGCGGCGGCCGGTGGCGGGTGAGCTTCGCCGTTTGGCAACAGAGGGAGCAGCATGGTTAAGCCGGCCACCCAGGCGCTCAACCATCAGGCTGAAGGAGTGCCGAACCGAGGCCGAGGCGGTACGGGCACCGGGACAGAAGCGGTGAGGAGCCGAACCCGTCCATGCCCTCGAAAGCCAGGTGCCTGTACGAGAAGTCCGGCCTCAAGACCGCGCTTCTCGCACAGGCACCTGAAGTTTCTGGCAAAGCGGCCGACGCTCGCTCTGGAGTTGGTGAAGGTCGCTCCTTTGCGAGAAACTGCGGTACGGCTCCAGCTGATATTACGGCCCGCCTACTATTCTCCCGGTGTCCAGGCCAGCTTGCCATGACGGAGCGTCATGTCCCGCATTTGCGGCAGCTTCTCTGTTTGCGGAAGTTCCACCTCGAACGTCTCACCGCTCTTGCCCACGCGACGCTCCCAGGCCCGAGTGGTCCCGTCCCACTGGGGCGCGTCGCGGTAGCGATAGATCAGCGTCAAGGGGACTTTCTTCAGCGCCTCTTCGTTGGCTACTTCGACCTTCACGACATTTTTGCCCGGAAGCAAATGGGGAGCGGCCATGGCGTTATGTACAAACCAGGTCCGCAGATGGATTTTGCCGACCGCGGCCTTTCCTTTGAGGCCAATCTTGACCGTGTACTCGTATCGACCGCTGCGACTGCGAACGACGGCCTTGTCAAGGTTGGCACTGTAGGTTTTCTTGCCGCTCTCCTTGGTTTGCAGCACTGTCAACCGGCCTCCCGACGCCTGATCCACTTGTACTTCGACTGCGTCGGCGTTGCCGGGGCAGTCGGCCTCCAGGTGCAGCAGCGCTCCCGTCACGGGAAAGGGGCATTTCACCTTGAACGTGTATGTGCCGGCCCCCGTCAATCCCTGAGGAGTGACCTGGACTCCCTCCAACTTCCCCCCGCCGTCAAGCGCGGCAGCCCTGTCTGTCAGGTCGGGAGAGTAATTCAACTGACCGTTGAAATAATGACGGTAGCTGACGGAAGTCGAGGGTCCGAACTTCTTGATGGCATAGGGCTCCCAGAATTTAAAGAGAAACGGTTCGGCTCGGCGGTCACGGGTGCCGCACGTATGGAGCGGACCGGGATCCTGTTTGCGATGGCTGCCGGGCAATGGTTTGCCCTCCGGCCACCAACTGCGAACCATCTCTTCGCCCCGCCGCAGCGAAGAGTCCTTGACCGACCATTTGCTGATATCGGGTTTGTAGTTGAGAACCTGGATCTTTTCCGCAAAGCTCATCGGCTCGTCGCCGCACGGACAAAGGCACATGCAGGCGCGACCTTCCTTGATCGCATCCCGAATCAGCGTCGGATCCCGGCGGAGTTCCTCGAAGGAAGCGATCGAGCGCTTCTCACCGCGGGTGAAGACGTAGAAGTTCGTCATCGTATCGAAGCCGTGCCACTTGCCATCGTACCAAACCTCGTAGAACGTGTGTCCGGGGTGGCTGACGGTGCGCGTCTTCAAACCGGCACAACCTTCGAGCAGTCCCTTCATGCAGGTGGCCTGGGAGCCACACAGGGTATTGCCCAGGATGTTGACCGTTTTGAGTGGTTCCCGGCTCTCCGACAGGTTTTGATAGTGATAAACTCGCTGCCGGAAGAAGTGAAACAAGGCGATGGCCTTTTCTTCGTCCGTCATGCTCGGTTTGAGCACTCCCCTGGCGATGGCTTCAAAGCTGGAGCAGTCCACGGTGCGATCGGTGGTGACCCACGGTTGGTGGATTTCCGCGGAAACCGACGAGGTGAACAACAGGCACAGGGCAACGACAGCAGGGCATGTTCGAGGTGTCATCGGATCATCTCCTTTCACAATTTACAGGGCATGGTGGTGCTTGGTTCTTTAACATGGAGCTGGAATGAGAGTGCCTAATTCCGATATCTGTAAGCCCAGAGAGATCCCTGCCCATTCAAGAACAGAACGACATTATGGATTGGATCGTAGGCGCAGTGACGGCATTCGCGCGTGCGGACAGGCGGTTGCCGTCCCCCGGGTTGCATCTTCGTCCAGGTGTTCTTCACGGCATCGTAGACCCACACGTCGTTAAAGTTCTCTTCAAACTGGTCCCAGGTATCGCTGCTGCCGCCAACCAGGATGATCCGTTGATTCCTGGTATCGTAGGTCAGGCCAAAGCGATGGCGGTAGACGGGAGTTGGCGTCTGGGCTGGCTTGCGGTTGGTCCAGAGGTTCTTGCCGGGGTCGTAGGTCCAGGTCTGGAACTCGTATTCCTCGAAACCCTTCTCGGTGCGCCGCCATTTGCCGGGCGCTATGCCGATTCCCGACCTGCCGGCCTTCTTGCCGGTTTTCACGGCTCTGGGGTAGATGACGCATTGACTCACCGGATCAAAGACCATCGAGGAGTAATGACCGGGCTTCAGAGGGCCGTCCGGCGTTTTTCGCCCCTCCCAGGTGTTGGTCGTTGGGTCATATACCCAGGTCAGCGGACCACGTGGCATGATGAGCAGATCGCGGACGCTGTCGTAAACGAACACATCGCCGCCGTTACTGTCACCACCCGGCGGGCGTTTCTCGGTATGCCACTGCTTGAACGTGTCCCTGGCGCCATCATAGGTCCAGAGATCCCACTGATTGCCACCACCGCCACCGTTGGAGATACCGCCGTACATCCAGATCAGCTTTCGCCTGGAGTCATAGGCATAGTAGCGGCTGCAGCCATTGCCGGGCCGATCCCTGGGAAAGCTCATGTCGCGTGGTCGTCGCATCTCCCACTTGCCGCTTACCATGTTGACGACCCAGCAGGAGTTGCCGTAGGTTTCGTTGGGGCGTTTTGATCCTTCCACGTTGATCCGCGGTGAATGGTCGCCGCAGCCGCCGTACTTGAAGAACAGTTGGTTGGCAGCATCGAAGACGGACGGTATTTCATTGCCGCCGCGCCACGGCAAGCCCAACTCGATCCAGGTATTGTCCGGCAGGTCTTTCAGCACAGCCGGATCGAACTTTTTGACTTCCTTCTCTGCACCATCGGTTGCCTGCCCGCAGAAAGCCAGGAGCGCCACTGTTGTGATGAGTGTCCAGGGACGCATGTTCCCTCCGTTAGTAATGGTGGCAGAGGCATGATGCGTGACAAACGGAGTTGTCTCACTACTGCTTCGCGGCTTGCTTGTAACGGTAGGCCCACATACGGTTTCCTTCGTACACAACGAGACAGTTGTGGATCGGATCGAAGTAGCCGGCGCCGCCGACCGAGATGCCAGACCCTTTGGGCTGCAACGTTTCCCACTTGTTCGCGTCGATTCGGTAAGCGCGGAACACTTTTTCGTGGGGTTGATGCAGCAGGAAGACGTCATTGACACAGTCGTAAGCGAAGACGGAGCGGGCATCGTGAGCGTTGTTGGCCGGATCGTCACACGCCTTGGACCACTCGTTTTTCTTGATGTCGTACCACCACGTCCCCTTGCCGCGCACGGCCACAATCTTCTGGTGCCTGGAGCTATAGGCAGTTTGAAGTTCCACCGCGGGGAAGGAACCGGACCTGTCGTGATACATGCTCTTCACGCCGTTGGGTTTTAGCTCCGTCCAGGCGTTTGCTTTGGAATCGTAGGCCCACATCCCCGACTCGTTCCACTGACAGGCATGCCAGAGCGATTTCTTCAACTCAGGAATATACTCCAATGATCCGCCCGCGCAGACGAGCCTGGGATGCGGCCCGGCACCCATCTGCTTGTGCCAGCGACCCTCTTTCGGATCGAACATCCACAAACGCGAGCCGGGCTTTTGTTGCTTGAGTAGATCATCGTGATCGAGGCTCATCGCCTCGGCATAAGCCTGCAATTCGCTGGGATACTCACTGGAGACATTGGCCCAGAGCATGCGCTTGAGCACCGGATCATAGGCCAATCCGTCCCAGGTATGCACGCTGTTGAGCATGCCGCCGCGCCGGGTCTGCAGGTAGCCATCCTTGAAGACCACGTTCGCCTTGATCCATTCCGGCGCGCGGTATTTCCTGGTACTGTAATTGGTGTCGGGAGCAAAGAGCAGGTGCCAGGTGTTGGAACCGAGATGGTACTCCCAGGCATCATTGAGGCGGTGCGGCGAGCCGTGGTTCATGCCGCAGTACATGCCGGTGCCGCGATCGGGGGCGTAGACGATCTTGTTGCAGTAGTCGCGGCGCTGGGGGGCCGTTCCGTATTGTTTCCACCACCCCTCCACACCCTCCCCGGCCAGCTTGAAAGGAGGCAGAACCACCGATGTGTTGTCGGCCAACTCGCGAATCCTGGCGACGATGTCCGGAGCATCCGCGTAGGGCGCTTCAGTGCGGCCCGGTTCGGCAACGCCGGCGAGCAGCACAAGCAGGGCAGAGCAGATTTTGTTCATTGCGGCTTCCCCACAAGTGGTTCACGGTTCGGACTCAATCACAGCAATTCTCCGACCTTTGCTGCATCATCCTGCCGCTGACGCAGCCGGCCAATCAACTGGGTTTCTTGTAGCGATAAACCCATACAACACCGTTGTCGGCACTGTCGCCAGCGACGTGGCAGAAGAACGCATTCAAGCGCTGATCATAGCAAGTATTAGCGGCCATCCCAGCCTTGCGAACGCCAGCTGGAATGGGCAGCGGCCCCGCCCACGCATTAACCTGCGGATCATACGTAAAAACACCAGGTGTTTTCCCGCGGAAATGGATCGCCACGACCAGATCGCGGATCGGATCGTATTCAAAGTAGGCAGCGTTGGTATTGGCTGGCGCCAACGCCGGTCCTTTCGGCTTGAGTTCGATCCAGGAATTACTTCGGATGTCATAGGCCATCAAGCCCTTGCCCTTCCCGCTGTCACCGTCAGCACGATAAATACGATCGCGTTTGGAGTCGTAGCAACCGGGGGCATCGTAGCCTATGGGTGCTGGACCTTTGGGCTGAACCGCGCTCCATTGACGCTTGGCGGGATCGAAGAACGCCACATCGTGAGAACCGACGACGATGAACTGCTTCCGGGAAGGGAGATAGTGCATCTGCGGGAAAGATCCGGACGCCTCACCCAGAGTGCCTGTCGCCGGAAAGCGTTCAAATTTTCCTGAAGCCACGTCATAGTACCACGGCGAGAAGCGCTGTTTTTTCTGGCCCTTCAGCTGTTCCTCAAGGAGTTTCAACCCTTCGTCCATCCGCTTCTCCCCACCCAGGAAGTACCTGCCCAGACCATTGCCGGCCAGGAAGGCGAACTTCTGCCGTGTCGAATCGTATGTGAGAAACCCCCAGGCGTGAATCAGGGTATGGACTGGAACAGCCTGACCAGACCTGTCGCGCAGCAGTCCGCGATCATCGATCTGGAGTTCCCTGTCCTTGACCCGTTGGTTAAAGGTTCTGGTGTTCGTGCCAGGGTAGAGGCAAAGCCAGCGATGGGCGTTGATGTCATAGAACCACAGGTCGTCCATGGCGTGGCCGTCCGGCTTGACGAAACCGTGAATTCCTTCGCCGAAGAGGAAGGCGCCGCGCAGATCGGGCGCGAGAATCAGTGCCCTGGCGCCCCACGAACGGCCTCGCGCCTTGCCCCACTTTGGATCGGCGGCCGGAGCGCCCAGGTTCAGCCACTCATTATCGCCCAGCGCCTCGATCCTGGCGATGTGCGGTCCCGGCCTGGACGGCAGCGCCGCCAGCGGCCCCTTGTCGTCGCCGGCCAGAGCAGACAAAGATGCGCTTCCCAGGAATACCAGCAGCAAAGTTGGCAGGAGCAATGGATGGGATGCGTTCTTCATGTTGATAGTTTCCCAAAGAAGCGTCGGCTTGAGTGCCTGTGCGAGAAATTCAGAAACGGCCCGGAATTCGCGGCTCAAGACCGAACTTCGATCGCTCGCTTCGGCCCTGGCTTGAGGTTGGAACAGGGCCAGGGCAAAGGCAGGCGGGTGAGCAATGCCAGTTTCTCTCGATTGGTTTGATTTTACCTTGCGCTGCGATATGGAGCCAGATCACTGGCTAATAACAATTGAATTGTAAATGTGTTAATACCTGGGCCAGGCGGTTTGTCGAGGCCGCTGGCCCGGCCGAGTCTGCTGGTAACGCAAGAAAGCACGGCGCGGCCGAGCCAGCGAAAGTCGTGCGGGCGGCGGCGCTCAGAGACGCGCCGCCCAGATAGTTGATTTGTAGATCAGGGCATGCTCCTGGCCTGAGATCTGGAACCGAGGGCTTCGGCTGTGCCCACCAGACTTTCGGCGGTCTTCACGATGTCGTCAACCGACAACCCCAGGTAGCGCAGCACGTCGTCGGGCGTGCGTCCGGACTTGGGGATCCGCCGCACGTACATTTGCTTGAGGGCGAACGTCCCGCCCCGTTCGAGCAGGGCGTCGGCGACCGCCGAGCCGAACCCGGCCCCGTAATTGTCCTCCAGCGTCAGCACGCGGCCGCCGTTCTCCTCGGCCAGGTCCGCGATGGCAGCGCCGTCGAACGGCACGCAGTAGAGATCCACCAGGGTCGCCTGGATGCCCTCGTCCTGGAGCTTGGCCAGCGCCTTCTTCGCCTCGTGGACCATGCAGCCGGAAGCGACCATCAGCAGGTCGTGGCCGTGGGCGAGCACCTGATGCCCGCCGAGGGGAAAGCACGTGTTGTCGTCGTAAAGCAGCGGCACGTCGGGCCGCATCGTCCGCAGGTAGCAGGCGCCGTCGTACTCGGCCATCGCCAGCGTCAGGGCATAGGCCGCGTAGGCATCGGCGGGGTTCAGCAGGTAGAGTACGGGATTGCCCGCACGGTTGCGCACCGTGGTCCAGGCCCGGAAGTAGGCCACGTCCGGCAGCGCCATCTGGCTGGGGCCGTCGGACGACGGACCCACCCCGACGTGGGAGCCGACCACCTTCAGGTTGAACCGGCTGATGAGACCTATCTCCAGCTGGTCGTAGCCGCGCGTCACGAACTTGCCGAAGGTCGCGACGAAAGGCGTCTTGCCCCCAGCCGCCAACCCCCCGGCGCAGGAGATCATGTTCTGCTCGGCGATCCGGCACTCGAAGAACCGTCTCCTCAATACCGGGTCGTCCGCGAAGAACTCGGTGTAGGTAGAGTTCTCGACATCGCCATCGAGCGCGACGACGTGCGGGCGGACGTGGCCGAGCACTTGCAGGGCCACGCCGTAGGCCTTGCGCGGGGCCAGCTTGCCCTTTTCCAGCAGCTTCTCCCGACCGAATCGCTTCAGAGCTTCGGCGAACGTGGGCAGGTGAGCGAGCGTTTCCTGAGAATGAGATATTTTTACTGTCGGCATAGATGGAATTCGTAAGTCGCCCTCCGTCCAGGCCGCTCCAACCTGTCCGCCCATGCGGTCCAGCTCGGCCAGAGCCCTGTCCAGGTCGCTGCGCGGGACGGCTTTGCCATGCACATTGCTGCCCATCACCGAGGAGAAGCCCCACGCCTTGATCGTCCGCGCCACGATGGCGAACGGCCGGGCGTTGAGATCCTGGCAGTGTGTCGTGTGCTCCTCCAGGGCTTGCCGGATGGCGGCGGGGTCGTGGCCGTCGATCACCTGAACGTCGAAGCCGGCCGCCTTCAGTTTGGTGGCCGTAACCTCCGGCGCCTGCTGGGGGCTCACCGCGTCCGATTGCCCGTAGCCGTTGCAGTTGAAGATCGGGCAAACCTCCGTGAGGTGGTAGTCCATCAGGAAGCCGACTGCCTCCCAGATCTGGCCCTCGCGGCTTTCGCCGTCGCCGATGAGGCAGAAGATGCGCTTCTCCAGGCCGTCCAGCCGGGCGGCCAGCGCCAGCCCGGCCGCGATGGACAGCCCCTGTCCCAGCGAGCCGGTGGCGGCGGGGAAGAAGGGGAAGCCCTCGGCCGGGTTCGGGTGGCCGTCGATGGGGCTGTCGATCTCCCGCAGGTGCAAGGCATCCTCCCGCGTCATCGGCCGCCGGCGATCCCGACCGATGGCCATGCCCAGATCCGCGGCGGCGGCGTAGACGATCGGACAGGCGTGCCCCTCAGACAGGACCAGGCGGTCCGCCGTCGGGTGATCGGGCTGCGCGGGGTCGTAGCGCATGTGGTCATACATCAGCACGGTAACGAGATGCGCCAGGCTCGCGGCGGACGTGGGATGACCCGAGCCGGCCGCGGTGGTCATCTTCACTGCCAATTTCGTCAACTCAATCGCCTTGGCATGAACGGATGCATCAAAGGACATGGTCGTTCCTTTCCCATTGTTGTCGCCGCGGGTACACCTGAGCGATCACGATCTTGCAGTTAGTGAATGGAGCAGGTCGCGTGCCAATGGGCCAGGACGTCCTGGGTGACTTCTGCCGAGCCCCGCGCGGCCTCGAGAGCGGCGCACTGCGCACTGGTTCCCCGCCTGCCCGATCCTGACAGGTGGCACAGAATGTGCTCCTTGAGTCAAGAGGACAGCACGCTGAGCAGGGATCAATGGGCCAGGTTCAGGTTGTTTCTGGGAAAGTAGGCGTCGAGAGCTTCGGCGTGGCCAGTACAGCCCCGGACCTCCATTGGATCGTTCAACTCCTGCTCAGTACGGTGCTAGGTCGTTTCTGACAATTTGGTATCGATCCTATAATGAGGGTAGATCCCTTCTCGCGAGATGGGAGGTTTCCTGAAGGAGGCCACCCATGTACC
>JAANMX010000731.1_pt1 | contig 41231 bp, 49 predicted proteins | sample 7279681 | NCBI WGS metagenome assembly JAANMX01 (sample SAMN14094542, study PRJNA606508) | bioreactor metagenome | isolation source: A lab-scale SPAN reactor treating ammonium-rich wastewater day 351 | place: Ireland: Galway | collected 2018-01-01
GCGGAGGCCGGGGAGCTAAAGCCGGACATCATCGGATTGTCGGGCCTGTTGTCGCTTTCGCGCGAGTCAATGCGCGAAGCGGTGAGGTTGCTGCGCGAGTCCGGCGACCCGGAGGTTGTCGGCATCCCAATTATCATCGGTGGAGGCCTTCTCAACGATGAGATTTGCGACTACGTGGGCGCTGATTACTGGGAAACAGATGCCATGAGCGGCGTGCGCCTATGCCAGCGCCTCATGGTCCAGAGGCGCGCTGGCTGAAACAACGTCCTCTTTTCGCACGCCGAGTCTCCTTTAGAGTAGCCCGAGATGGATCACAACCGCACTACACTCATCGCCTGCGCTGTCGTCATCGAGGAGCTGCTTGCGATCCTCCCGCCGGGCATGGGCTACCAGGTGCTCGACTTCGGTCTCCACCTGTCTCCAGCGAAGCTCAACACCAGCCTGCAGAACGCCATCGACGAGGGTGGAACCTACGAAATCGTGTCAGCGGAAACGCTCGCGGAAGCAACCGGAACCAACCTGCAAATCCCGCTCACGCCGGAACTGGAGCAAGCTTGGGCTGACAAAGACCGCTGGATGCAGCCCCGTTATCCGCACCTCATTGGAGGTGGACACCCGGAATTGAAAGGTCTCTACTATCACGGGTTTCTTATCTTCAGCGCCCGCGGCAAGTGGAAATATTCGTATGACGTGACCACTTTCCTCAAACGCAGCCAGCTCTCGGAGGACCGACAACTCCGCAATGGAGACCTTCACTCCGTCTTCGAACAAATCGCCATTGTCGCAGGATTCAATGCGCTGGCACCCGCAATTTACGAAGACGCGTTCGATTTGGATCAGAAAGAGGACGTTCAATTCCTGTATGATGGGGTATATCACCACATCTGTGCCGACCGCAAATCGTGGGGCGGACCGGATGGGTTCGACCTCAAGCGCATGGAGGAGGTCTTTCGCCAGAAGTTTGGAATCAACGCCGCGTTCCATACGCACTCACTCGCTGACAACGATCCGGCGGCTTATTACGCCCGCGCCGCCGGATTCACACCCGCCATGGTTCCTTACCGTGTGGGCGGCATTCTCGGCGGGTATTCCGAAATCAAATCGCTTCAGGCGTGCCTGCCCACTCTCCAACAGCGTCTGCGCAGAGTGAAGACCACGGATTTCGCGCGACGTGAGAAACTGAAGCTCGCCATGCGGCTGGTTCGCAAAATCCAACCGGCCGACATCAAAGTGGAGGTCGTGCAAAAGATTCACCAGGATGACAAGATCGAGTGCCGGGCCCTGGCCGATCCAGTCAACCAACGCATCCAGGTGCTTGAAGATCTGTTGGACCAGGATGTTCCTGTAATAGCCAAAGCTCTCATCGAGGAGTACATGCATCTCCGAACCGGCGCTGGTGACATGTCCCTCGAGTTGCAAAGAGGCTTGATCGAGATCATCTACGACCTCCTGACGAAAAGGCGCAAGGTATCAGTCGAACATCTCCAATCTGCGTGAGGGCGGAGAAGTGCGGGGATCGTCCGAGGACGGAAACACGCTTGCGCCGAATACCGGCGGACAAGAGGAACTTCACACCTGCTCGCACGCTAAACTAAATACAGCGTGAAGCATCACTCGGGTTGCACGGGATCGTAAACGGGCAAGAGCTGACAAATTCACCATGTCAACGATCCGCGCACCGCACATTGAACCACCGCAAGAGGAATTTCTTGTCCGAGTTCTGCGAGCGCCTTGCTTCAACGTCGTTTTCAGACCGGCACAATGGGAAACGTGGCGCGTCCTTGCCCGAACGACTGAAGGCGCTCAACGCATTGCCAAATATCACTTCTACCATTCTCTCGAAATCCAAGTCGCAGAGACGGCGCCGCTATAATGATCCTGGCACAGCATCCCTATGATGGCCGACACCAGTCTTGCTACCGCTCGGTTCGAGCCTTACGAGCCGGACCGATCGCTTCGCGCAAAACAAACTGAGGACGAATGGGTCTGAGCATCTGCTATCAACTTGCTGCCAGCGGCCGTTCGGAGGAAATCGGGCAGCGCATGAGCGACTGGCAAGCGCAGCTCAAACGGCATTTGCCCGGCTGTAAAATTTCCGAATTGGCCGTCACGGATAAACAGGTTTGGTTTGATCTCCTGCCTGGGCCGGGAACCGAAATCGCGCGCATGCGACTGCGGAACGAGGAGTCGGAACTTTGGACGGGGAGTTGGGATTGCAAGACCCAGTACGCCGGATGCGCACAGTACGGCGGCCCGGCGAATTTCCTTGAAGCCCACGGTTGCCTGATCAAGGCATTGGACATCGGATACTCTTCAGGACTGGTCGAAACTGTTTCCGACGACGGCGGCTACTGGTCTCGCCGCAGCATCGAGAAACTTCTTGAGCGCTTCCACGCGTACCAGAGCCTGGTCGCTTCCTTGGTTGCTCAGGTGAGAGATGCCGGGTTCTCAGCGACGAGCCCGCAGGACGAGCCCGAATCTGTACGACAGGAACGCTCCACGGCCACCATCGACTCCATCTGATTCCAGCCCTCGTTTCACCTCATGCGAACTGCTAACCGCAACACTCTGGAAAGCACCCTTCCTTCCGCGCCGTCAGGGGAAAGAAAGGCTGAATTCGACCGCGCACTGAGAGAGGCCGGCATCGCGGTGTGCGAGGCCCTGCACCGATACTGCGACTGCTATCATTACAGCGGCTCGGTGATTGTCGGCGAACGTTTGGCCGAGATGGGAATTCCCGACCACATCTGCGCCGCGGCGGAAATTGTGTGCGAGGTTGCCGATGAAGAGGGCATCGATCCCCGCTTGAGTCCTGTTGAAGGATCCGTTCACCCGGAATACCTCGCCGCAGCCCTGGGCTGGCTGAAAATCACAGGCAACGGTCTTCCGAAAATATGGCTCGGTCGATTCGCCTGGCACGAAGACGATCACTGGTTCATTCATCCCGAGCACAAGCCGATTGCGGAAAGGGCCGGCATCCGAGTCGAGATTCCCAGAAGCTGTTACTCGTTCAAACGACCTGCGCACGCATTCCCAATCGACCCGCCGCCCAACGCCCTGCTCTTCAAAACCCGGGAGTCAGCCTGTCCGGTTGTGTGCGTCGTTAATGGGATTGCGCATGCCGACCCCGTCAACGTGCTCCCAGAACATCTTCGCACCGAGATCCCGCTCTGCGGTCAGGAATGGAAAAGACTGACGGTCGCAGGAGTTCCGGTCGAGGTCCGAGCTACAGGTGGCGACGGATTGTTTATGGGCGTCGCGGTAGATACCGGACAAATGATGCGGTTCAATTGGGATGAAGGCCAAAGCGCTTTCAATATCCCGCTTGAGGAGGGCGCCTCAACTTGCGCCTGAAGGAGATTCCGAAAGCTCCAACGCTGTTCTGAATTCGAAAAAGTCTTCGACCAATTATGCAAGCGAGCATGAGCTTCGAGGAAATAGTTGCAGCGATCCAAGCCCGGCGTTTTCTTCCAAGCAAACCGATCCGCGAAATCCGCCCGATCGATCTCCAGCGCAACCCGCGCATCGTCGCCAGCCGCAAATACAACGGCAACTTTGCAGCAGCCGTCGTGAAATCGCCCGGCGACGTGGAATTCTACACCGCCTCCAACCTTTACCTGACGAGTCTGCGTGACAGCCCGTGGTTTGAGGGCGGAGAATGGAAGAGCGCCTTGAACGACGCTGCTCCCGGTACGATTTTCCTGGGTGAACTGTTTGTTCCGGTCGCCGGCATCGAAGATCTTGGGGCTTTTCAGACCTGGTACACCTGGCATCGAAACGGGAGTGGGGAATCTCCGCCCGAGGCCAAGTTTCTCTCCTTCGACTTGCTCACCGCGGCAGGGCGATCGCTTCACCACCGGCCCTACGAAGAACGTTACCAGATTATACCCTCAACGATGCGTGTGGCGGCCGCACGTTACCAAAACCTGAACGAAGCCGAAGCGGCTGTTGCGGCAAGCAACCACATCGGCTGTGAGGGATTCGTTTTCTGGGACGCCGATGCATCTTCATTGTGCAAGATCGGGGGTCAAAACAAAGCCCGGGGAGCCGCTTGGAAGGTGAAGCCGGTGCGCAGGGAAAGTTTCGCACTGCGACGGCTCGCCTGCGCGGAACCCGCACGCCTTGTGATGGTGCTGCGGACGCACGGTCAGCCTGATTTTCAGTGCGGCAGCGGACTCACGCAGGACGAACGCAGGCAACTGGTGGGAGCGTTTCGCGCCGGGAAGAGCGTCATAGTGGATGCGCTTCACTATGGCTATGACGAGGGCGGCCGGCCAGAGATGCCCCGAGCCGTCGAATGGCGCACCTCTTGAGACATCGAGATCCCAACCCTTTACCGAAATCGACTCGTCCGCAGGCGCTGTCCCGACTCGTCGAGCAGGCACATTCAGTTCCGCATGAGCCTCTACATCCAGATCACCAAACGCTGCAACATGAGCTGCAATCACTGCAGCTTCAGTTGCGATGAACGCGGCCCGGACATGGACGCCGAAACATTTCGTCGGGTGCTCGAACTCTCCGAGCGGGAAGAAACTCCCATCACCTTGGGAGGCGGTGAACCGACGCTGCATCCTCTCTTCATGGATTTTCTGTGGTGGTCCATACGAGCGAAGGCAGCGCTGACCTACGAATTGGGGATGCCAGCGGTCGGCTTGGTCACCAACGGCAGCCGAACCGCTGTCGCCCTCGAATTGGCCGCGCTCGCCAAAGTCGGCGTGATTTGTGCCAGTGTTTCTCGGGACGAATTCCACGACCCTATTGATCCCCAAGTATTCCGCGCCTTTGAACCCTCCAAACAACCGGGGGATTATCGGAGGATCAATACGCTGCACTTGATCGTGCCGGCAGGCCGGGCCAAGCGCTGGGGAAATCATCCGTTCAGACAATGCGTGTGCGACGGCCCGTTTGTCACCCCGACTGGCGACCTATATTCGTGCGGCTGTCGCCTCCGGAAGCTCGGACATGCGGCGGACACGGCGCTTCGTCTTCCCGAGGAGTGGAGGGACATGATCTGCCCAAACGAACAGCCTCTCCTTGAGCGCGGCCCGACCCTTGGAGACGACGCGGCTCCATCCCTGAGAAATCTCCACTGCGAAAACAGATGACTGCGATTCGCAAGATCATCGCCGGCGGTCAGACAGGCGCCGACCGAGCCGGACTGGATTTCGCTCTGGCCAATCAGATCCTTATCGGCGGCTGGTGCCCCAAAGGCCGCCGGGCTGAAGATGGGATTGTACCGAGCCACTACCAACTAAAAGAACACCCTGCCTCTGCATACCAGCCCCGCACGATCCAAAACATCAACGAATCCGACCTGACCGTGGTGTTCGCTCGCTCTCCCTTGAGTCCGGGCAGTCGCTTTACGTTGAACCAATGTCGGCACCAGGGAAAGAAGCACGTCTGGCTCGCTGATTTTCCAGACGCCGAAGCCGATGCCAGATGCTTGAGGGCCGCCCTCAACCAATTCGATGGAATCCTGAACATCGCCGGCAGCCGAGAAAGCAAATGCCCTGGCATTCACCAATACGTGTTGCGGGTCTTGCGACTCGCCACTGCGAAGCTGACTTCGGTGAGCAATCAAGAATCCTTACAACCCGATCGCAAATGAACCGCGTTCTCTTCATCATCGCACTGGGTCTTTTGGCCATTGTCGGCGGGCCGGTTGCCACACTTTGTATTGTCTTCCTGCTCCCCAGCATTGTCGCCCGCCTCATCCGCCACCCTGACACCAAGTTGGTCATGCTGATCAACCTGACGATCGGATGGACGATCCTCGGTTGGGCGATCGCCGCCGCCTTGACGATGCCGTGCAAGACACGAACTCGTGATCAATTCCGTAGGCGAAACGGCTCGGGCCGGCAGCTCGGGATCGGCGCTCCCCACGATGAGTTGGAGACTCACCAATACAAATGCCTGTGCGGGACAATCATTCCCGGCAGCGAGGCGAAAGACCACCGACGCGTGCCCGATGTGAAAGACGGCGGCGATATCCAGCCGTATCCCCACGGAAGCATGAAGGCACGGCCATATAATTTCTAAAACCCTCAGGCCGCGCGGCCATCTCCTTTCCACAATGCACCCTCGCCGGGGTTGTCCCCGTGCAAAGACTGAATCAACCGTCGCCGCACTGAAATCGCAGCAGGACGGACCCAACATGAAGCGGCTGCCAACGAATGTGAAGCCAGCTTGGGCAGAGCTCGAGAAGAACGGCTGGACGTTCAAAACGGACGAAAAATCGGAGCAGCTCGCTTAGGCAGCGTGACCTTAATCCCGGTCAAGCTTCTCAATACGCAACAACCGCTGAAGCGAAACTTGATAAGCCTTGGCCAATCGAAAAATCTCTTTGCGACCAGGCATATCGCCGGTTCTCTCCCAAGTTGTGAGCGTCGTCCGGGGAATTCCGGTCAATTTAGCCGCTTCCTCTTGGGTGAGCTTTGCTTCTCTTCTGAGGTAATGCAGCCACGCCCCATACGCGTTACGCCGTGCTTTTGGTCTTCGACCCATGCACGGTTGAGACTAATTTGGAAATCCGGCAGAACGCGCTCTTTGTCGAGATTTCGACAAACCCAAATTTGTGCTTGCTACTTACGCGGCGCTTGCACAAATAATGTATGTCGGAAGTGGGAAAAGCGACGCTTATCGAACAGATGAGGCGATGCGACCTCGGCGGCTCTGAGGTCATCCCCACTAGTTTCTTCAGTAACTTCTTCGCAAACTTTCGGACTGAAATCAGAACACACTTTATGAAAATCGCCACTCGCGGTACACTCGCAAGCGCCCTTGCGCTATTGGTCACTGCAAACGCAGCGTTCGGGGTCGTGGATCAAACCATTCAAGTTCAAGGCACGAATCTTGTGTTATCCTGGCCGAGCAGCAAAGGCTACGAACAATACATGGTTCAGGGACGCCCATCACTGGACCCAAGCACGCCGTTTGTCGTGCTGACCAATGCTTACCCTGCCAACAGCACAAACCGCACGACATACGTAATACCGTGCTGCATGCTCACCGATCTTGGGTGGCCCTCTGGTGGAGGCTGGAGCGGTGGTGGTGGTGGAGGCGGAGAAATAACTCCATTCCCCGGCGGTGGATCACTGATGAGCATGGAGACCGAGGCTGCCATCAACCCACTGCTCGGTCTTTGGGCAATACCGGCAGACGGCTCTGGTTCTCCGGTCCCTTTGGCAATTTACCCTCCTGGTTTTGATACAAACGACCTCCTCATTTTCGAGCCACCGCCAGAACTCTTGGCCGAAACGATGGCATTCTCGGAGAGTGCGTCCATAGACGGAGGAGGCATTGAGCCTCTTGGACTAACAAGCGGGGGCTGTGATTGTCCCGATATGGGCTTCTTCCGCGTGTACCACGTTCCTAACTTTCCGCCTGCTGTCGCGACTTACACCTTTGACGGCCCGATATTCATTCCTGTCGATTTCGCCGATTACATCAGCCTCGATATGGTCGACAACGTGGAAATCCTGTTGGATGGCCAGCCGAGCACCTTTGGTGAATACACGAGCTATCAGCAGGGTACAAACCTGATTTGGGGCGTGGGGCTCTGGGCTGATCGCTTATCCAACGGTTTACACACTATCCAACTTGTCACCACAATTCGCACCACCGAAGACACCAGCGAAGGGGCTCCGCCGCTGCTAGTGCTTTCTAATCTCGTCAATACCATTCACGTCACCAACCTCGTGACGTTCCCTGAATGGCAAGACCTCGTGAATGACACCAACTACACGTTCAAGGCCAAGCTGCAAGGCCCGGGCTACTGGTGGATTGACATTTGGGATGCCTGGGGAGGATACATCGCTGGTGGAGAAGGCTACTCCGCCGACGGAAACGTCTCGTGGACTTGGGATCTCTATGATGAATGGGGCAACCTGCGTGATTCCCTCGAAGGCGATCCGTTCTACGACTCCTATATCACTTTCGAACTTGACCCGGCACCGGGTCAAGTCACTGCCGCCGCTCAAACTACCCGCCCTACACCGGTTGCAGCGCCACCTTATCCTAGTGTCGGCCGCTGGATTATCTGTTATCTCGACACCTTCTATGAGCCGGGCACGCGGCGCGACATCATGACCACAGGAATCAATGGAATCGCCGGAGGACCTGCCTTCCGGGGCATTCCTGTCAACGTAATCCCCCTTAAGTACGGTACCAATGATTACACGCAAGCCCAACGCAACGATAGTTGGGTTGATTTGAAAGCGAGCATGTTCTCGCCTGACGCGCGCAACCTCTACTATTACGGCCACGGCTGGGCTAACGGCTTCGGTGGCGATCTCCACACGTACAGCAACAACGTCGTGACCGGCGGCACCACCTTGCGCGGATCGAAAGCATTTCTGTCGTCCCAGACCGTGCGCGACCAAATCACGTTCAACAAATACGGAGGTGCTCGTCCCTACCGATTCGTATGGCTCGACGGCTGCTCGACGGCAAACGGAGACTGGGCAAATGCATTTGGCGTCAGCAAGACAACCAATTCCCTCGCGTGGTACCAAAGCACCACCAGCAACCCGAGCCGCAACAGACCCAGTGCGTTCGTAGGGTGGAATCAAACGGTCGGCGGCCCGGGCTGGGGAACGCTTCAAGCTTTCTTCAACTGCCGAACTGAATGGATGACCCAGTGGTATTATTATTGGAATACGAGGACACTCGTGGATGCCCTTGAAAATGGGCGACAGAATTCCAACTGGATCGACTCCGGCAAGTTCTGGGGGGCTCTGCGGGTCTACGGATTCAACGAGCTTCGGATGAACCAGTACAACCAGCGAGCAGACTGGCCATAATGATTCTGGAACTCGGACAAACGCTATCAGCATCGTCGGAATTCATCCGCGTCACTGCGGAGTATAGTAACGCCGTGCTTGTAGCAGTCATGCCTTACGTGAGCGACGTGGCACAGCGGCTTGAAATCCCTGTGCCGCGGCCGCTCGTGGCCGAGCACGTGATTCACTGTAGCATTCTGCCGAAGCGGGCCGTGGCGGTGGAGGTCGGAGTCGCTGGCACCAACGGAAATTGGTTCTTCGATTTCTCGAAAGGCTACGTGAACATTGTGCAAGGCCCGCACGATTATTTCTCCGAACAGGAGCCTGAAATGGTTCCCAGCTACTTCGGGCAGCTCAAAATGAGCAGAGCCGAAGCGATCAACAAAGCTAGGGAAACCATTCGAAAACTCGGAATTAGGCCCGAGACTGTCTTCGCCGATCAGGAAGCAAAAGTAACAGGACCCGAAAAGGTCGGAACCAACACGATTCCGCACTTCAAAGTTGAGTGGCCCGACCCACGCTCAGGGTTTCCAGCAACAGCTATCCATATCGACGGGGAGAGCAAGCGTGTTACGCGGGTGAAGATTCAAAACGTGGCCTTGGCTAAACCTGACCCAAAGGTGAACGTAACACCACCGAGTGCACCAGGAGCAGTACCGTGGCCTCCGACCAACCCGGAATACGCCATACGGCTCGCTCCAATCGCACTCAAAGCAATCGATGCCTACGCAAGTAAACTGGACTTGAAGGTCCCCTCGCCGCTGACAACAAACCACATTGCTAAATTCTCCTTGGCTGACAATGGCGGCTGGCCTCATGCGGAAATCGAACTCACAAACGGCTGGCGATTTATCTATCGGAATTCCGGCGTTTGCGGCTACTACGCGCCGAGCACCTTCTTTAACAGTGACTCCCGACCGATCACCATTAAAGCATTCGCTGGAAAGCCGAAGCTTTCCCAAACTGACACGATCAAGCTCGTCAAAGTGGCGGTCGCAAAGCTCAATTATCCGACAAATCTGCTCACGCTCGACTTCAGTCCCCAAGTGATCAAACCGGCGGTGACCAACATCCCACGTATCATGTTGATGTGGCACAAAGAAAACTCCGACCGGACCGACCTCGTATTTAAACTCGAAGCTGAAATTGACTTGGGAGCCGCGGAGATTACTTCTCTCTACTTCGACAACGTGGCCTTGTGGAACAAACCGCCGCCAATTGATGTCCCCCTCACGCTGCCGCAAACCAGTAAATCCCAGCTTCACGAAACACAAACGCCCGGATCGGCCTCAGACAACCCACTCCCTCGCCCACGCAGAACATATCGAACTCTGCAATGACTACGAGGTATGCAGCAGATAGCCGAGGAAGAGTGGGAGGAGATTAAGCGGTCGATTTTCGAAAAGGTTCGTCGGCGCCTGGCGGAAGATGAGGAGTATATCCGTTTGATCGAACAAGGAAACACAGAGCGGTTTAACCGGGTGCTGGCCCAGTGGCTTGAGTTGGAACGAGCGATACAGGAGAGGGACCACCGCAACTGCGCAACCGACCAATGCACGCCTTGGCAATGCCCTGACAAAAGAGTGAGGGAGGCGTGGGAGAAACTGACCGACCCGCGGAACGTTCTGCCGCTGGAAAACCTGTACTACCAGCTCCCGGATGGTCCCCAGCTTGAGCTTGCCCGGGAAGCGCTTAAAGTGTGCAGAGGTCGAAAATGACACGACGCTCAAGACTTGTACTTCTGGTGTCCTGCTTGATTGCAGTGGTGGCCACCGTGTACTGTTTGGTGATTCCCCGAGAACCTGCGTATGCCGGCCGATCACTCAGTTCCTGGCTGCGAGGTTTTGAGGGCGACAAATGGGAAGCACGCACACAAGCTGCCGATGCAGTTCGACACATCGGCACGAATGGGCTGCCTGCTCTTGTCGCCATGCTTCGTAACCCGGGTCCAAAAAATGAGCCAGCTTGGAAACGATGGCTACGGAACTTGGCAAGCAAGCAGAGCCTGATCAAGGTCAACATTCCCAGATCTGTAAACCCTCGAACTCAAGCTTTGGCAGCATTGGATGCGTTGGGTCCAATCGGGCAAGACGCAGTGTCAGATGTTGAAAAACTGTTGAACGAATCCCCGCCAGATCCTCGTGCCCCGCTTGTGCTTGCTCGACTTGGGACGAGTGGCATCCCGGCATTAACACGAGCACTCAATCACAGCGAACGAGCTATTCGTTACTCCGCCCAGGCATGTCTCGATGCGTTAGAATCACATTCGTCGCTCGTCTTTCCGGAAAACTCGGAGGAGGGTGATTTCATGCGACGAAACTGCGAACTCAATGTGGCTGTCCTCAGAGCAGCACTCCTCGAATACAAACGTGACCACCCAGAAGAGCTAGCTCCAGTTCCAGCCCCCGAGGAAGGTCAGATTCCTATGGACTCCGAGTGAGACTGATTGTCAAATTCCTGGTCGGCACTGCTGTTACAGCTTCGCTCGTGTGGCTAATCGGATATTGCCGTGCCTTGTCGCCTCTCGCATGGGATCACATGCGCGAGGGGGAGTTTGATTTCCTGACGTTTCCTGGGATTCGCTGCTACCGCATGGCCGACCCGCAAACCGGAACTTTAGGGTTGAGGCAGATCGATTTCTTTTCGGTAGCTGACGGTCCCACCGGTGAAATGTATACCCTGTCGTGGTTTCCGTGCTGGCCTATATCGTTTGCAGCCTGTTGCGTTTTCTTCGGCGGCCTGACCTGCCTTGCAATTCAAACTGTCACCAACAGCGCATCCAGACATTCCACCCAGTAGCGCCGCTCCTGTCGAGTGTCCTCGCCGAGCTGCATATTTCAACCGAATCCTGCCCGGCACTGGATGTCACTCAGAATTTATAGTGCATTTCTCAACCAACCGGGCTGAAACTCGGCGGCGAGATCCATCCGTATCCCTGCGTGAAGGCGCGTCCATATAATTTCTAAAACCCTCAGGCCGGGCGGCCATCTCTGCTCCACAATGCACCCTCGCCGGGCTTGCGCCCGTGCAAAGCCCGAATCAACCGCGATGCGGCTGAATCTGCCGCCAAGCTTCCTTGGACCGGATCTGATGTTTTCCTCCGATGGATGGTGGTTCTCCCGACCTGAAGTCCTCTCCTTACCTATACTGGTGGAGAGACTCGATGAAGATCTGGCGCTGCAACCATACGCACGCATTTACTCTGGTTGAGGCGGTCGTCTGCGCGGCGGCCGTCTTGATCCTCTCCGGCATTGTGGTGCATCGCGTCCGAGACGCCCGGTCCAACGCGCAGGCTGCCAGATACAAGGCCAACGTCAACCAGCTCCAGTTGGCTTATGAGAGGACCAAATTCGCTTACCGGGAAATGCTCACCAATGAAAATATCGGCCTCTTTGCGGCCAATGCTGCCAACGCCGGGCTCATCTCTGCGACACTCTCCGCAGAGGATCTGGCGCACATTGGGTTAGCTCCCGGCACCAGCATCTCTGGGCAAACGGCACTGTTTATCCTGCGGACGAACGACGCCCACATCGAAGGCGACGGTCCGGTCGTCTCTTTCGTTCAACCCACAACCGGCCGGAGTTTCATCTACGGCAAACCAATCGCAATTTCGGCAGAAGCTCAATCGCCCGGCACAATCGTCCAAGTCGCTTTCTCCGATAACGACGTTCCTTTGAGCACCGTGTACACCGTCCCTTACAGCATTACCGTGAGCGCGGACATCGGCACACATCGCTTCACGGCCGCTGCGACGGACGCCAGTGGGAAGTCCGCAACTGCATCCGTGGAGGTCACGGTGTTCCCCAATCACGCACCATCCATCCTGTGGAATGAAACATCCGCTGGCACATACGAAGTCGGCACAATTCTGACTCTGTCAGTGATCGCGATTGACGAGGATCCAGGCGACCGCGTGACACGGGTCGAGTTTTACTCTGGAGCTGATCTGTTGACTTCGCTCAGCCAGGGTCCCTTTGCCACTCAATGGAGTGGGCCGGCAGGCATCCATCAAGTGACCGCCAGGGCTTATGACGACAACGGCGGATCGGCGGTGACAGCACTTTTGCAGATTCAATTTATCGACAATATTCCGCCCACAATGTCCATGTCACCGACCAGCGTCTCTTTTGATTCGTATCCCGATACCGTTGATTTCAATGTGGTGGCGGATGATGCAGACGGCAGCATCGCGTGGGTCCGATTCTATTTGGACGACGTGCTTGTCAATACGGATGCACAAGCTCCCTATACGTGGACGTGGCAGACAACTCCTGGAAGCCACGTAATCCGTGCCGTCGCCCAGGACAGCGGCGGAAAGACCGTTTCTCGCACCTGCAATGCACAGATTGCCAGCAATCAAAAGCCAGCTGTAAGCATAACAAGCCCCGTTTCCGCGGGCATTTTCTGGGCAGGAGATGTTCTGACGCTGACCGCAAGCGCAAGCGATGCGGACGGCACCATCAGTTCTGTGAAGTTCTACGCGAATGGCAACTTCATCGCCGCAGACGCCACCAGCCCATATTCGACCACTTGGGCGCCAACGGCCGGCAACTATTCATTGACTACAATAGCAACGGACAACCAGAACGCGACCCGCTCGTCCTCCACAGTGAACGTTCAGATTAAAGCGCCGGAAACCCTCGTCTGGAACATCCCTCAATCTGGGGCATCCGTCAGCGGCGGAAACTTCAACGGGAGCTACAAAGGAGCTTCCAGCACTCAAACCATTTCCCAGAACGGACGGGTTGAAATCGACATCGGATCCACCGCGTATTGGGCAATGGGCCTGTCGACCAGCAGCGATCCCTCCACCGGCTATAGCAGTTGGGTTGCGGGCATAAAGGTTTCCGGGAATGGATTTGGCGGTGTGCAACGCTGCGACATCAAAGTGCCCGGCTGGAGCCAGACTTATACGCTTTTTCTGGGAGGCAGTGACACGCTCGTCCTCGAGGTTGTGAACAATCAAGTGCGTCTATTTTCACGAATGATCGATGGAAACGTCCGCGCCTCGACAGCTTGGGGAGCGCTCTCTGGAACTTTGTATCTGCATCTTTACAACAACAACTTGAGCTCAATCTACGGAGTTACCGGGGGTGTAATTTGGAGGTAAACATGCGAAGCCGCATATCCGAAAGGTTGTCTTCGTTCCGCAGCCAAAAGTCAGATTATCATTCTGTGCCGCAACGTGACGCACCCGTGAGCCGCGGAGGAAGTCGCACGGCTTCCAGGTTTCTCACCGCACCAGATTCCTATTCTGGTTGCCAAAGGTTTGCCAAAGCCTCTCGATCCTCCCGCAGACGATTGCCAATGCAATTGAGAACCAGAAACCATCGGCGAGCAAGCCAGATCTCAGGCCGGCGGGCCAAATCAGTCCCACGATGAACCTTTGCCGGGCTTGACCCCGTGATCTCATCAACAAGTGGCTCTGCCGATTAGGCACGGCGGCCTCGCCGCCCAGCGGATTCGCCGATTTGGCAGACGGACGGAAAGGCAGATCTTGCCTCGGTCAAGGAACGTAAGAGAGAATAGCCGCATCTATGAGCGACCGCCACCGAATCAATCGCGGGAGTGACCTGCGTGACCTGCGTGATTTCCTGAAGGAGGAGGGTGTGATGAAAGAGATCGAGGCCCGCGCCCGACCGGACCAATACCCATGAAGCATCTTCCCGAATCCGCCGACGTCCATCTCTTAGCCGCGCAAGGCTGGCTGGAGTTAGGCAATCATCTGGAGGCTGACAAGGAGCTGGACGAAATTGCGCCACAGCTTCGCGCCCATCCGGACGTGCTCGAACTGCGGTGGGAGATTCATGCCCGAGGGAAGAAATGGGACGCGTGCGTGGACATCGCTGAAGCCCTCATCAAGCTCCGGCCAGACCACCCGAATGGCTGGATTCAGCGATCCTTTGCGCTGCACGGGTTGAGACGAACGCAGGAGGCGTTTGATAAGCTGCTGCCGGCGGCGGAAACGTTCCCGCGCATTTGGAAGATTCCCTACAACCTGTCGTGCTACTGTGCCCAGCTTCAGAGGGTGGAGGAATGCGAGGCTTGGTTCAAAAAGGCCATGGCCATTGACGAGCATACGGTCAAGCGCGCGGCGATCGACGATCCCGACCTGAAACCGCTCTGGGACAGCATGAGCGGGACGATATGGAAACGCTCCAGGTGAAAGCGGCTCGAACCATAAGGCGCTGGGCCGCGATTCTGTTGTGCCTGCTGGCCGGCGTTGCGGCACGAGGCCAGGAGAGCATCCATATCGCGACGCTGAACTGCTATTGGTTTTTCAACGGAAACGAAACCAACGGCCGAGCGGACCTTCCTCGCACGAAGATCGAATACACCACCAAGGCCGGGCACTTGATCGGGCTCTTGCCAGCCGAGGCTCCTTTGTTTGTCGGCGTCCAGGAGATCGGGGACCAAAACGACATTCAAGCCCTCGCCAGGTCGGCAACGGCGCGTTTCAAGCGGCCTTATCGCGCGCTATTTGCGCAGGGCAAGGATACCGCCACCGGCCAGGATGTCGGGGCCATTTTCAACACCGCCGCCGGCTGGGGTGTTTACGGACGACCATCGCGAGTCTCCGACCTTGAACGCGAGTTGAGCAAGCACCTGGTCGTGCGGTTGACGAACGCCGTGACCTCGATGGACATCTGCGTCGTGCATCTCCGCCGCCCCATCGGTGCGGAGGGCCACGAGAAACAGGTTGAGCAATGCCGCGCGTTGCTCCGGTGGGGGATGCGTCATCTGGCCACGGACCCGAAAGCCAACCTGGTCATCCTCGGCGATTTCAATGAAGGGAAACCGGTGGGCCGTGCTGATCAATCGCTGACGGTTCTGTTCCAGACGCGGCCGCCGATGTGCGATGCCCTGAGCATGGTGGACGGCAAAGTTGCCACGCACGCAGACGGCAGGGCTTACGACCGGATCATGCTTTCGGACGCCATTGTCAAGGGGTCAGCCAAACTGAAGTTCGAGACCGTGGTGATCCGCAGCCATCGGCACGGCAAGGGCGACAAACGGCGCGCTTACACGGATCATTTTCCTGTGATTGTCACCCTGCGGATCGTGCCCTAATCGGCCGTCCCGGGAAACCGGGCGCGATCTGCGGTAGGATGACGGCACGGCTACATTCAGCGTAGTGTTACTGCGTCCAGCGCGCCCGTCGCGACTTTCGTGTGGGTCAAAAGCGACTGCGTCCAAAACAATTCTGCCGCACAGATGCCACAAGACGTGAATGAACGACTATGTTTTAACGATTGGACGGTTAAGGTGTGTGAAAAGCTTGCCCGCTTCGGCCTGACGGCAGAGCAACTTGTGCCGTGGGGATTTCCTTGGTCGCTCTGGTGGGAGCGCGGCGTTGCACCGGTGACCGCCGCCTGGGATACGGTAAACCTGTTTAACAATTACCGCCCCGACTCACAACCGATGGTCGATTTACGCCGGGGCTGGCGACATGCTCGGAAGGAACAACTGCCATGAGCGAATCGCTTTATCTCTCGCCTTGTTGCAAGCTGCCGATTGGGTGGACCGCGCCACCGAGAACGGACGCAATGATCTCAAAGGCACCTTACCGGCTGGGGTCAAATTGACTGACGCAGACCTGAAAGACATCCGCGAATGTCAGGGCTGCGGCCAACGCCACGTTTTTTGAACAGGATTTCGGGCGTGCTGCTCAGTGTGTTGACGTTTATGATGCCTGTGCGTTATGCCCCAGTCCCTGCGCAACATTCCGCTTCAATTGAGAGACGGCCCCGCCCGGGAAGCCGTGGCGGTGGGCAACAATGCCGCCTGGCTCTGCCCGTGTGGCCGACGTCTCCCGTTGCTTGGCCGAACCCATGGCTCGCCGAGCGAAGCACCCGCCAATTTCCGCGTGGCCTGTCCGGACTGCAAACGAGAGTACATCATTGATCCCGCCGATGACGCCCCACAGGGGAGAGCTGTGCAGGTCCGGGAGATTTCATCCAAGAGCGGCTATGATTCAAAATCTGAGAGCTGAGGTTGAGCAAACCGCACCCGCAGTGGCGAGGTCCCTGTTCAAGCACAATCGCCTGATTTACCGGTGTGACCCGGACAAGCGACTTCATCCGTGCGGAACCGGCCTCCTGTTTGGTGCAGGGGCACTGAGGTTTCTCATCACGGCTGCGCACGTTCTGGACGATAACTTCTTCCGCTCTGAGACGGAGTTTTGCGACCTCGTCACGTATGGTCAGAGGCAGCCGGTCATTCTGAAGGGCGAATCGTTTCGAACGGCGATTCCCAACGGCAGGACGCGAGAGGATGATCTGCTTGATGTGGGTTTCATCGGACTCGACGCGGAGATCGTTGCGCAGATCGGCGAGGACCGCTTTCTTTCGCCCGCCAACGTCGACCTCAATGACACGGGAGAATTTCCGGCTCTATACGGTGCCCTCGGATATCCGGTTGGCCAGAACCAGACTATCGAACCGGATGACAATTCCCAAATCAAGCCGTGTGCATTCAGCTACACCGCTCAACTGCGGTCCGCGCAAGAACACGAGCAACTGGGAATCAGCACCGCGAGCCATTTGCTGCTGGCCGCCAGCAACAACAAGAGCCGTCGGGCAGGCGGAATGAAGGCAAAGATCCCGGACCTCCGCGGAATGAGTGGTGGCGGGCTTTGGCGATACACGGAGTACGGCCAGGTTCCCAAAACAAAGGCCCCATGCCTCCTCGGGGTGCTGATTGAGCACCGAAGGAAGACGGGCAATATCCTGGCCGCGCGGATGGGACTCGTATTTGAGGGGTTGCGCGGGGTATATCCCGAACTCAACGGATTCCTTCCCCGCACGGCGGTGGCCGAAATCACGGTTCAAGTAGCGACTCATCCATTTACCGGAGTCAGAAGATGAGTGCTCTTTTCGCGATCTACAGCAACCGGAAAGCCCGATGAACGGTGCAAAGGTGGAATCCGAAACCTCAATAACTGAAGCGTTTCGGTCGTTTGCAGGCCGAAAACCATTTCTGTTCGAGCTTGAGAGAAATGACGGCTCCGTGTTAACTGTCGGCTTCGGAGGAAGCTACGGATGCGTACAACACAGCAAGGCAGCCGGCTCACCACCTTATCTGATGGCCCTTAACGATGAAGATGTTGACGTCTTCGCTTTTGGCCAACAAAAGACCGAAAACGCCGCAGTTTTTGCGGACGCAGAGAGCGACCTTGAAACGTTCATCGGGATTTCGGTTTGCTGCAAATCGCGATAGCATCATTTGCCTGCGCCGCCCGAAGTATTTAGAAGTTTCCTTCACCCCTCCTCTATACTTCCTCCCATGTTACAGCGTTCGATCTCGTGCCACATTCGATGAATTCTGAAACGAGGTCAGTTACCCGTTCAATTGGTAAATAAAAACGTTGAGGAATGGGAGTTGGTGTGTTTCCGGCTAGGAATTCGAGGAACGTTCCGACGTCTCAATACCTCAAGCGGGCTAGGACATGCACCATATTATCGAGCAGAACAGTGGTTGAAAGACTGGATAGATTGACGGGATTTGTGGAAGATTGCCACAGCAATGAAACGGACCTGACAGCGTATGGATGCACCACCAGTTATTTCACAACCACCCCCGTTGCCGCCAAGCAAGAAGCCCTTCGCGTCTCAAGCGGCACAGGCCAGTCTTTTGGCACCCTTGGTCGCCATCGGATTGAACATCGTCGCGAACGTGGGAATGGCAAGCCAAGCCACACCGTTGGCGAAGATTATTGTCGGCTCAGTATCATCGCTGTTTATTCTCTTTGGATTCGGTCTCGGAATCCTCGCCTTGATGGGTATTCGCCGCCATGGCAAAGTAGGGATTCTCGGTCGGGCGGTTGCTGGACTCTGCATCAACGGAATCCTCATCGTCTTGATGATTGTCAGTATTCCAGGATTGATGAGAGCAGCAGAGCGAGCAAGACAGATGCGACAGCAACAAGGTGTTGAACAGCAGACGCAGCCATGAGACGCGACCGCATACCCGGAGACTTTGGCGAACACTGCCCGCCAACAACAATTGCTCCAGGAGATTCAGCTACGATTACCAGCCGAACGAAACGATTGCTGTCATTCCGTTTCTGCACTGGCAGGCTACTTCAGATCTCAAATATACGGAAGGCCTACACTTCTGACCTCAAATCGCCATCCGGCTGGACAAACTCCTGGCCAGTAACAAGCCCAGTAAGCCGCGAGTCGTCCACCGGACTCAACTTGCATGAAGCAGTCGCCAGGCAGAATCCGGGAGAGCTTAACAATGAGATTGAGTGTCGTCACGGACGCTTCCACCAAACCCTAAGGGCTTGATCCCAGAATGGCTAAAGAAGCCCGCTTCTCCAGTCCCTCCATCGCCTGGTAGGCGGCAGCTTCTATTGCCTTGAGCAGGCGCGGCCTGTCCACAGGCTGGTTGCGTTCGGCCTTTCCATAACTGCCGTCCTTCTCCCGCCTTGCCACACGGCGCACGTCAAACACGAAATCGGTGGCGAGAATCGGGTCCTTGAATCCGGCGCTGAACTCAACCTGCCGCTGGTCGCCCCCGAGTTCATTTGCGAGCCACTTGATGCTGCCGATGTAGTACCCGGAGTCTCGGAGCTCATAATAGAACTGCGAGTTCAACAATCTGTCTCCCGACAGGACTGCGCGTTTTACCAACCCCGTTATCCTCTCCTCATCGGCCAGACGTGCATCGTCGTCGTCGGTGCCGTCCTGTTCGGGAAACCGGCGGTCCACTTGCAGATCTGTTACCTCGGAAGGCGTAAAACCCTCCACGCCATCAATCAGATCGGTGAAGAACTTGATCCGAAGGAGAGGTTCCCGGATCGACCAGAGGGACACCGTGCGCTCGCGCTTCTCCTCCTCCTGTTTGTTGGGAATTTCCGCCACGAGCCTGCGCACTATTTGTTTGGCGTGCGGGTGCTCGCTATGTCGAATGTCCAGCCTTCCCTCGACCTGCTCAACCTCGACCGTGACGTGCCGCTCGACCCGCTGGAGAGGGCGCGTTCGTTGCGGCTGAACTTCAACAAATCGGACTTCCAGCCGGTAGGAGTTCTCGCCGGTCTTGGTCAGCACGGGAATTTCCCGGTTTGCCTCCAGCCAGCCCTTCACCCGCTCCAACGCGCCGGGCAGACCGTCGAAGTCGACGCCGGCGGTAAGCTGAACCGTCATCTGGTTGGTATCGCGGTCGTCGGCGTTGATGGCTTCAGCAATCGTGCCCACGTCCTCCCAAGAAATCGGGGCCATGCAAAGCGCGCGGATGAGGTCCTCCTTTGCCGTCTTGTCGCCGAGGAACAGCCCGCGGCGGCGCGCGAATCTTAGCAGGAAGCGCGGCGGGAGGTTCTGCGCTTCAAAGAGGTCGCTCAGATCCTTGTCGTCGAGATAGTAACTTGCGTGGTGGACGAACTTGGACATGGCTCACTCCATTCCGAGTTCGATCTCGGAAAACCTCGGTACCAGCGACGTGATGGTGTGCAATTCGATATTCGCCATCCGCTGGCGGACCTGCTCCGGCGACACGTTGGCAATCGGCCAGTAATCCTCGGCATAGGTTTCTTTCGCCTTTTCAAACAGGGCCGCGGCCTCCGGGCACGCGAACGCCATTCGAATGGAAATCCGAACGCGGTCAGTGGCGATCTGGTATTTGAACAGGTAATCCAGCAGATATTGAAATTCACCAACGGAGTTACCCCTGCCATCACAGTACACAAAATAGCCAGGCTGCGACACGCCGACGGTGGGTTTCGCATATCGCATCACCAACCACGGGCAAAGCAGCGTCTCCAGGTTGACGACCGGGCTGGCCGTCTTGGCAAAGCGAACCGTCTGGAGATTCGGATAGAAGAATTCGCAGTCCGCGTCGGTCCCCAACTCGCCCTTCTTTCCTTGAGCGATGAGGATGTCCTTCGCGATGGTGTTGAGGTAGATAACGCGCTTCGGACCGATTACGCCCACGCGATTGTTTGGCGCCACATCGGCCGACGATGGATTCAGGTCTTCCATCATTTTATTGAAGTCCTCGTCGTATCCGTTGTCATGGTTGTAGACAAACAGCATGCCGATCACTTGCGACGGGTGAGTAGCTGTGATGTAGAGACGCTGAAATTCCTCGCTCCGGTTGGCGCATTCTACCCCGCGCGACACGCCGCGCAAGGCGGCCGCCACCGGCTGCTGGCCGATCGTGCCTCTGGCATAGCTTTTCAAGTCGGAGGACACATAAACGTGTTTTCCGCTCCAGGGATCCTCATAACGAAATACCACGTCGCTGGGATGCGTCTTCGAACGCTTGCGGTCATGCTTCTCAAGGTCCACGCAGGCCCAGTTCTGATTCTTTGGGCCGACCTGCTTCCAGCCGAAGACCTCGAAGATCTCCTTGGAGGACTTTTCAGCCATCATGGCAACGTTTTGATGTTCACCGCTCATCGTGGCAGGTACGCAGTAACATTCTTACCAACCGCGGTCGGAACTGCCAACGTCAATCAAGCGGCAAAGCACGTGTCGCCCGGCCATTCGGACTCTCAGGCCGAGCGGCCATCTCCTTTACACAATGAACCTTCGCGGGGCTGACGCCCCTCCGATCAGACCCGAAGGGGAAGCGTCGGCGGATCGCACGTGAAGACATTCGCTGACTGGGCAACAAGGCGGCTCTGCCGATCAGTCGCTGCGCACCCCGCCTGCATCAGGCAACCCCTTGGCCCCGCGCGACCAGCCCGCCGGTGCCCTGATGCGTCCTCGCGCAGTTGTGCCAAGTCAGCGGCCGAACCATCAGATCCCCTCAGAGCACCCGCGGAACAACCGGCAGAACTCGCGCAGATTAAGGACTGGGCCGATCGGATTTCCGATGACGCTGTGGGCCGATCAGAGCCGGTCGATCACGCTTGACCGAACCGTCAAAGGCGACCGCTCGGAACATCCGAGGGAAACCCGGACTGCGTCCAAAACCAACCGGTCGGTGCCGAGCGAAACGGACGGGCATCCGCAGGGTGCCTTACTGGGATCGGAGGGCTGAAGCAGATTCCGTCAGGTGTTCCCGGGCTGCCCGCAGAGTTTCCGCAGATTGGCGGGAAAATGCCGGCAATCTCCGGGCGCGGGCCGCTCGGATTTCCGCCGGATGATTGGCGGGCTGGCCGAGGCGAACGTCAGATCGCCAGAGGCTTCGCCCAGCACTGTTCCAGCAGCGAAGTCAATTACCCTGATAAAGAGACATAGAACATGTCACTCGAATGAACCCAGTGATGACGCAGCCCGGGTGCGAAGTGGACAGGCCCGTGAAAGCCCACGCAGCCAATCTCAAAACCATTCTCCAGGCAGCCAGATGTGGTAACCTGGGCCTGCTTGAATGCCAATTGAAGCTAACCGGCGAGAAGGTAGCAGTGTTGACGGCGTTCGGCAGAGATGGGGATGAGACGACGTTGACTCCCTTTGCGGTGCTCTTCAACGGCAACCCCTACGAGATGCTGAACCCGCCAGCGCCGGAGGGAGGGTTCCTCGACAGCCGTCCCATTGAGAAACTGCCAACGGCGCCCCGCAGTTAGCCGACGGATGCTTCCCAATGGGCCGAGCGCGGTCTCCCGCCGGATGTCGGCAGGGCAAAGTTATCCGCAGGTCAACCTCGACTTCGTCCAAAATTCCTCGCCAGAGCGTATGAGCAAAGCGATGTCAGCAAAGCCCGGCGATGTCATTACCAAGATCGCTGTCCGGGTCGTCTTTGACGCCTATTTCGAGCGCGTCATCCTGGGCAGCCACCTCGAACGGCTTCCCCGCGCGAACCGCCAGGTGCCGATCACCTATCGGGTAAAGGAGGCGCTCCCCCGGCCTGAGGTGTATCGCGAATTACGCAGCCAGCGCTTCACCACCCCACTGGAGGACATCGTTTCCGCCGCCCAGAGCGAAGTGGAATCGCTTGCGGGTGAACTGCGCGACTGGCACGACAACCTGCCCGAAGGGATCAACAGCTCGGACAAAGCGGCCGAGATCGACGAGGCGGCCACCACACTCGAAAACATCACTTTCCCGGACCTGCCAGACGCTGTCTCCACGATCAAGGTGTTGCATCTACCCGCCCTGGAGCAGGACTCACGGCCCAAGCGCAGCGCCGAAGTCGTCGGTATGCTCGAAGACGCAATCGCAGCTCTGAACTCGAAAGCTGATGACCTGAGGCAAGCCCTCGAAGACGCCAAGAAGGAAGGAGATGTTGACACGCTGGAAACCGTGGCGGCCGATTCGCCCCACACCCGTCCCGGCAAGGAGGATACCGACCCGCAGGAGATGATCGCTGAAATCGAGTCTCTGGTGAGCGACTTGGAGAACGTCAAAGGGGAGCTGGAGAACGTCACCTACCCGAGCATGATGTAATCTTCGATTGAACCGGCATCGGAGTCAGGGCTGGCCGCATGGGGCCAGCGGCGAGGGCTGGCAAGAAGATCCAAAAATGCGCACCCTTCCAAACTGGATACCACCAGAACTTCCAACTGATGCTGCAACGTTTGATTGCACCGACTTCGGGAACTACTGCGCCCGCGGATACAATCCGAACGGCATATCGAGTTCGATTCGCGGCATTCCCATTAAGTATTTCACCGAGGGGCAATGGCTGAGCCACAAAAACACTGGCAGTTCGGGCAGCGTATTTGTTTTCCGAGATGCCGGCGGCCGAGAGCTGGGCCGCGCATTCAAGTGCTCAGAAATCGTGGCGCATGATCTGTTCAGACAACATGGCAAGCTGGTTCTGAAGTTCACCTCCGCACCGATGGCCACCGCTGGACATTCTGGGGAGGTTGACGGATGAAGGTTCTTCCTAGACTTCCACTTCCTGCAAGTTGTCACGCTTGTGGCGCGGAACCGCTCTGGGTCGCTGACATCCGAAAGGTCGGAAACTATTATGCGGTCGTTTGTAAATGCGGGGTGCATGGTCCTGCCGGATTGAACAGAATTGAAGCGGCACAAAAATGGAATGCTCTGCAAACCCACTTGAGGGAGCTCGCGGCGAAAGGACTGTGAGAACGGCGGTGAAGCCTCAGGAAGCCTGAGTGAGACCAAGGGAAACAGGGCGGTCACCTGCCAGATGCTCACGGGATCCAGTGGGCTGAGCGCGGTCTCCTGTCGGATGCCGGCAGTGTCGGAAGGCGCAGCACCGATCCCATTCGCCTCAGATCGGTGAGTGCATAGCTCGAGAAAGAGGCTGTCGCCAAAATAAAAGTTTCGGAGTAACACAACCTCCCGACGTTTATGCCTCAACTCACTCCCAAGAATCCGCACCAAGCCGCCCAGCAGTATGCCGCCACACTTCGCAGCGGTTGCACCCTGGGCGCGATCGACCTCAGTTTCCTCCGTGAACTTGCGACCCTCTCTCCCGAGCTGCGCCATCAGCTGGGGGTTTATTTCGGGATCATTGAGCGCGATGAAAGCCCCGCCGAGGTCAGGCTGCCCCAGCTCCGCAAGCAGGTGCCTGGGAGGGAGCCCGGAAGGCCAACCGAACTGGCCCACTTGCGGGTCCAACCAAGACTTCGTCCAAAACGATCCTGCGGCGGGGGCTTGTCAGAATCGTCTTGAGGTCCGGTCGGCACCCGCAGACCGCCGCAAGATTCCCTGACGACTTCCAAGCTGCAATGAAAACACGCTATGCGATAACCCACGTTGGCAGGGATGGACTCCGGGTTCTCACGTTCGCCAATCAAGGCCGCAACCACTACGACGACCAAGCCGATGCGGCGAGGATGTTGGCCAGCTTCGTTCAGAACAACGCGGTGGAGACCTTGCGGGACATCTACGGCGACCAGGCAATCGGCACGTTCGAAGTGACTCCAGTCGAGTGTTACGACCACGGCGACGCGACTCGAACGGTGTTCTGAGGGTCTGGCAATGGGTGACCACTGGACCGGCTGACGACCCGGTCGGCCCCCGGAAGGCCGGATGGTTCGTGCTGTGACCCGTGCGACCGACCAAGACTTCGTCCAAAATATTCGTGCGGCGGGAGACGTGCCGGTCCATCCCCGTCCGGTTGGCACCGGCGGGTTCCCGCAAGAATCCCCACGGCTGCCGGTCGGAATCCGGTGGACACTATGACCGACGACCAATACCAAGAGTTGTATGAGGCCATGCGGTCGGACCTCGAGACCGGAGAATGCGCTCTGCTCGATGATTCGCGCTCCGGTCCAACCGTGGTCCGGTTCTGCCGAGACATCCTGGGCGTGATCGACAGTGGATCCCATCAGGAGCGGAGTCGGCCATTCCGAACAGCACCCCAGGGCATCTTTGCGGACACCCGGCAGGCGCTGCGCGCAATCCGGATGGAGATGGACCGGCACCGGTTCTGGCCAGCCATCTACCACGTCAATGACCATGGCAACGTGACGCTGCTCTCCGGGAGCGGACGCGAGATCGCCGCGTGGGTCTGATTGATCCCGGCGAGTCTCCGGTCGAAGCCCAACGGTCACCCGGCAGATACCGATGGGTTGGCTTGGCGCGGACATGCGAGTGTGACGTGGCCAGCTGGAAGAGACTTCGTCCAACACCATTTGGCGACCCCGCCCGACCATGCGGCGTCCCGCAGTTTTCCCCAGGAACCCAGAAGGCAATCCGTGGGCTTCGTCGAGTGTTCCCGCCTGACTCCGTCCGAAGCAGTGCCCGGCAGATCCCGGAAGGCCCGGGCGGTTTTCCGATGGGATGCCGCGGGGTGCGCGAGGGCCGTGGGCGGCGGCAGGCTCTTGTGGTGTCCCTCTCGCGCAGGGCGGTGGATGAGACGTAATCGGGTGAGAGTGCAAGATGGAACTTCCCCCGCTTTTTGAGGGGGGCCATACCGAGGATTTGGTCACATCCAGACACCACAAAATGTGCGTCCTGGTGACGTGATGCCTACAAACCTCCTTTCCTGGTTACATCCGCACCGGAAGCGGCCGCCCTTTTGATTGGGTCATACCGGACTTTTGGATACATACCACCCGCAAGCGCACTAAACTGGTTACATGGACGCCCACGATGATGAGCGGTTGTTTGAGAAGACAGTCCTGGAGGCAGGATCAGCGACTGCGAGTGCGATGCCTCTGAGTGAGGAAGCTCCGTCTCCGGAGATGGATGCCGACACTGACATTGAAGCGACAGAGGTAGGCGTCGATCCGGTTCAAAGTCTGTTGAATCAGCGTCACCCAAGAATCCGCCTTTATCGTGAGACGCTGAATTTGCTGCAGCGCGTGGGAGCAATCAACGGGCGCCATGGGGTCCACGATTTCTGCAATGAGGCGATTCGATACGTCGTACTCTCTCGCGAGGCGGGAACCGTGACGTTCACCGATCTTCATGCAGTGTCGGCAGCTATGGATGCGAGGCTGGATGAGTTGAGCGTCATCCTGCTCCGACTGCACCAGTCCGTAGGCGACCTGTCCCTGATCGTGGAACAGGAACGAATCATTGGCGCCTATGGTGAGCGACTCAAGAGACTGGCTGAGAAATGAGCATCGCCAGTGGCAAAGGTTTTACCGGGGCTCTTGGTGCCTCTGGCCATGCATATCGGAACGGGAACCAAGGCGCTGCACAAGTGCGACAGAGACGTGTCGCTATCCGCGTCCGCATCGCCATTCGCGGCCGGATAGCAATCAGGCAGTCGTGAACGAGCTCCTCGCCATCACCGTCGACAAGCTCGCTGAACATTATCATGTGAGTGGCGGCTACCTTCGAAGGGCCCTGCTGCTTCGTGGGGTGGCAGAGTTGAGCGCGGTCACCGACCGCAGCAAGCCGGCCACACCGGAGGAACTGGAGCAGACCCTGATGGCCATGAACAGACCGCTCCACGAAATTCTCGAGAGGTTCCGGAAGCACGCGGTCGAGATTGATGACACCATCCAGCACGCGAATATCACGCTGACCGTCGTCGATCAGGTAAATGCCGCGCTTCGCGGAGGCATGGCCGAGGCACCAACTGACCCCCGCAAGTCGTGATCCTTAAACGCACGAAGTCACTCAAACGGGCCGCCGCAGCCATGGAATGGGTTGGGGAGTACGTGGACGAGGTGGGGAAACACAAGGGGAAGGATCTACGTCAGATGGGACTCGGCATCGGCAAGACATACTTCTCGACTCGACCGCCTGGGCTGCTTAGCGCCCACGGGTACATTCGGGGCCGGGTGCACGAACTCCGGCGGCAAATCCTGCCCGAGGAAGTGGACCGAACGGGGGTTATCCGCAACAACCGGGCGATCCAGGAATTCGTCCGGCTTCACTGTCGCGCCCAGCGGGAGAGGAAAAGGAAGATCATCGCCCTCCGCTTGGTTGCCAGTCTTGACCCGGACAAGGTGGAAGCCATCGTCCGTTACCCGATTGATCTGGATCGGCTGTTGGTCGCGGCGATTGAACGCACACTCAACCGGGTGGTGGAGAAACATTACCCCGGAGACGAGCTAGGGTACGTCGTGGGACTGCACCACGACGCCTTGGACAGGTTGCAGAGGCCTCACCTTCACGGCCATGTCTTTCTCTTGCCTCAAACCCGGGCTGGCGTGCTCATCAGTGTGAGCGACCATTCGCGCCCTGGCCGGGACGGCAAGTATGTGGACATGCTCTCGGAATCCCGGGACCTGTTCCGCGACGCGGCAATGGACCTGGTCTACTCGACAGCGCCGGCGCGGTACAAGAGTTTCGCCACCCAGGAATGGGATGACCTGGCCAGAGAAGTCAGCCTCAAGACCGTTGAGGTTGTCGCAGCCGGGAGGCAGATGTCGCCCGAGCGGACCCGCAAGTACGCCATCAACACGTTTCTTTTCTACGTCAAGAAGACGCACGCGGCGTGGCTGAAGCGCCGGCTGCAGGAACTCAAGGACAGGATCGCGGGCCTGGAACTGAGGGGGCGCGGTGCACTGGTCGGCGAAGCGCGGAATCTCCATGATGGGTTGAAGGAACTCATCCGGCCCAGATTCGAGGAACGCCGCCGTATCGCGAACCAGGTTCTCCCTCAATTTCAGAAGGAGCGCGTTACCTGTGTGACGAGCGATTGTCACATGAATGAAACCCGCACCTGTCTGGTGGAATGGAGAACGGCCGGCAACCGGAGGAAGCTTATCGAGGGGCTGATGCAAGAAGTCGACGACCGTCGAATGGCCGCACGGATTAGCGTGCTGAGCGAGTTGGGCATCATCGATCTTCATCTCGCAGCCGCCGGCCTGACCGTCAACCCACCGGGATGGATCCAACGTCTCGAGCTTTGCATTCGCGGTGACAAGCTCCCCAACAAAGAGTTGCTCGATCGGATGAATACCCAGAGCGAAATGGAAGCGCCCGCGCCGGACCTGGAGTCGCCAGTGGCCGATGTCCAATCCGCCACACCGGGTCTGCCGCTCGCGACTGGCAGTACGACACCGCCCATCACAGGTCCAAGATTGGGTGACTGACTGGGTTTTTTACGCCAAATAAACTGCGTGAACAAACATTGCCCCGGCAAGACGACCGTGGAGCGCGGAAGACCCGAAAATGAAAGCGCACAGAACCAGGAGGCCGGGAGCTGTCCGGTCCCGGGGGGAAGTGTTTCGCGGCCCTTGCCTCGGGACGAATCCTGAGCAGGCATTTTTCCTGCACAGACCTAGAATGAAATGACGGACCTTAATTCGCAGCAACGAGTGGTCAGGCTGATGCTGAAAGCCGGTTAAAGAGCGGCATCCATTTGTCGGGCTGATTCGAAGTGAGCCAAACAGAAATGTGATGCGAGCGCTCTACATCCACACCTGGTCGAAACAAGCTCGAGTGGACGACGAGCCTGCGTGGGTCAACCCGTTTCATGCCCAGGTGTTCGGCATCTACACGATTGGTGAGTTGAATGCCGAGCCGGCCGTTTTTGTTGTGGCCCCCAGCCAGAAGGTGGAATTGAACGGCACTCGCGTTGTCTGCTGCCACGATGAAGGCGAGCTTCTAAAACAGTTTTGGGCGTTCTACAAGGCCAGCCCGCCGGAGACTCTGGCGACCTACAACGGGCGCAAGCACTCGATCCCCTGCCTGTACTGGCGCAGTTCCGTGAACGGAGTCGAAATCGCCAACATGGACCTGCTGCATGATCGCTACAAGCCGGGTCCACATGTAGACTTGGCGGAGGTATTGACGTATCACGGGTTGCTGCGAATCCCACCTCTTGCGGTTGTCGCCGCAAACCTCGGCATCACGATGCCCAGTTTGGTGGAGGGCGATACGGTCCAACAACTGATCCTCGCGAATCTCACCGCCGCCAACGGGGCGATGCTGCAGATGCTGGCCAAGAGCGGCCTCGAGTACGCCCGCCTAATTTCTCAGGTCGCCACGCATTGGAGGAAACACCTGAACGCAACCGCATATCGATGAAAAAACGAAACCAAGGATTCACGTTAGTCGAAGTTGTCAGCATCGTGGCCGTGGTGCTGATTCTGGTGACCATTGTCATCGCGCGCTTTGGACACGTTTCTGACAGCGCTCGAAACGTTGTCATCCATAATTTCCTGAATGACTGCCGGACGGTTTACCTGCGGCTCAATTACGGAGAGGCGCCCGGTTACGCCGCCAATACAAATATCCTGCTCTTCAAAGAGTACGTAGCCGCCACCACGCTGGGCGAGGTGCAAGCCCAGATAAACGGCAGCACCCTAACCGTCAGCGGCGTGCCGGCCAACCTGTTCAAAGACAAACGCACAACACTCACCATCGATTACCAACGCAATAGCTACGATGGGGAAAGCGAAGCAGCTTTCCTGGAGAAAGTCCTCTGGTAAGCAAACCGGACGCCTGATCCCCTCTGCGGCGTTTGCACGATGAGCGCGCTCAACGGCGAAGGCCTTCGATCTGTCCTTCTTGGCTGCCGGCATTTGCGCGCCGAACACCTGAAGCGCGGGAACATCTGGCTCTGATCTTGGCAGCGCGATACGTTTGTATTATTCATTGACCAGCTATGTTGGCCTTGAGCACACCGTGGGTACTGGGGGCGGCCGTCCTTGTTGTCGCAGTGATGACGGCACTCTTTTGGCGTCCCCTCTTTTCCCGGGAAGCCCGTGATCGTAGGCGACGAGGTCGCAATTATCGGAGAGTCTCTTCCAACCGCGGCCATGAGCGAGCGGTTCAGTTGAACCTGGAGGTTCCCAAAGAGGAGCGCGACCCGAAGCGGTAAGCGCCGTTCGCCAGACCTCGCAGAGTGTTTTCCTGATGCTCGAGGATATTCACGTGCGGCTGTTTCCAGATTCCCTCAAGGCCGCATGCCTCTCCCCCGTTCCGACGGGCGGGCAGTAACCCGAGCCATGGCCTTCGATCGCGAACGCGTGAAGGTGAAGGCGGCGGAACTCACCGCCAAGAGCGTGTTCATCGGGATCGTCGCCGACATGGCAGACGACGATTGAGTCGGGAGTTCAGATGCGGCGACTTTCCCCATCCATCGCAGTGCATACGGTTCATAGCCAAATGTCAGCCGCCGGGTTTCGAGCCACTGTCAGGCGGCTTACTCGGAATCTCGACTGGCGTTGGTTTGTTCCATCCGCTGATCTCGCTGCCGAGAAGGTCGTTTAGTTTGCCAACGGTGTAAGAAATCGTATTTAAGTAGTAGTCTGGAGCGGCAGAGAAAGGTTTCGACCCGGTCAGCAGGTTTGTGCGCATGTCATTCACCGTTTGCTCAAGCGTGTAAGTGTCGTAACCAGAAATCGGCGAGGTGCGCCCACCATAATTTTGATGGAAGAGCGCGACGCCGGTTGGGTATGTGTCGAGGCTGTTGCTTTTTAGGCAGAACACGACCGGATCAATATCAATTACCTTGCCGCTGCCACTTTCAGCTCTGTCGGGGCGCGTTGGCATCAAAACTAGATAATCGTTGTTGCCGCTTCCGGAAACAGCAACCGCCACGGAGGTGCATTTGGCAAGGTAACCGCGAGGAATGATTCCGGCGGGCACATCCTTCACGTCATAGAGGGTGAGTTGTCCAGTTTCGACATCCACCCGCAATTGCTCAACAGCATTCAGGCAGCCGGTAATGAAGTTAAGTTTTTTGCTCATTTCTTTGACGGTTGGAATTTCGTCAGGTCAATCACTTGGTCGCGAACGTACCCGATGCTGTGCGGAAAGGACCGGTTGTGGTATGCCATCAGCCAGCGATATTTTTTGCGGACTCGTTCGGAATTGGTCGCTTTATAAGCCTGTTCCAACTTCTTCCTGTGCCATTCCAAGAAGTAGGCTGCGTCTTTTCGAGCGCAGAGGTTCAAGAGTTCCTGTGCCCGTTCGTCGTCACCTCTTCTGCGTGCAGCCAAATATTTCTTACGGTCTTCGGGCAACCAGCCGCGGTGGTCCTCTTGGAGCATCACGCCCATGTAGTCCAAGTAGAAAAGCGGCTCGTTTCTCAATTTACGCTTTCCGTGTTTGATGAAATAAGGAGGCGTTGGATCAGCACCTGGAGCGTAAGAACCCATCTTCGGAGTGTCGAGAACAGCGTCACGGGTGGATTGCGGAATAACAATCAATGGATATTCCGCGTGTTTGCTTTCGAGCTCATAAGCGCGCGCTAGGGCCGGGCTGAGCAAGACGTCATTTTCAAAGAAGAACGAACCATGACTGATTCCCCCTCGAACGAAAATTCCCTGACAGGCGCAGCGCGCTTGGGCGACGATTAGCTCGAATAGAGCGAATCCGAGCAAATCATATCCGCCCATCAATGGTTGCATCGGACAGGTCGGCGTAATTGCCACCACAACAGCATCCGAAAGCGCAAGCACTCGTCGACCATACTCGGAGTTGTTTTCAGTTTGTCGCGCCGGTTCGCTAGACGCTGAAGGATGCTGAAACTCCTCTTGCACCTTGCGAACCTTCGCGTACGCGTTTCGCAGGTCTTCCTCCGTTCTTGCATTTTCAATTTCCCGACCAAAACCAAGAATATCTATGAAGGCAACAAGATAGGGGCGGGGACGGAGGTCCGGCAGCGGGTTGAGCGTCACATTACCGACTAGCTGTTTCTCCGGCTGTTTGCTTACGCGTAAACCAGTCGCAATGGCTTTCTTGCTCATGTTGTCGTTACGCTTTTTCAAGAATTTTTAGAAACTCATCGAGCGACTCGGAGCGTAATCTTGCTTCCTGCAAATGCTTTGCTAGATACCCGATACGCCGTCCTTGTCCTCCGCGTTGTGGATGAGCTTTAACCCACGCTTCACTAGGCATTTCGTTTTGAGCAGGATCTGCGGCGTGAAACCACTCTTTCAAGTCCGGTTTGGTGAAAATGGGATGTACTCGCGATAGGCCCAGCCGACGCGCTTTTTCTCGAAATTGAAGTCGCTGGGTATCTATTTGCGTCGGATCATCGGTGTCCGCATCAAGGATTACCACAGTATCTTCAGACTCCGCGTAGGCTTTCGCCAGTTGTCCCAGATTGTTGAGAAGTGCTCGCTTGCCACCCCCGGCTATTACATTGACGGCGCGCGTGGGTTTTAGGTGAGAAACCAACCGGTGAATCGTTTGCGTGTCAATTACACCCTCCACGATGACCGTGACTGGGCGCACCTGACGAACCGTTGTTGGTTGAACAACCACGGATTGCTGGGCTGTTTCCAACCATTTTGAAAGTTTGCTCAAAAGTCCTGGTGCTGTACGAAACGGTATGATCCAATTATCTTTGGGTTGTTTCGCAATCCAGTCCAGAAGCTCGAATACGCGCAGGTTATCAACGTGAGCCGCTCTAAAGTTCTTAACGTCTTGGTTCTTTCTGCGAGTTGCCTTTTCATCCAAGGTCCTTTGACGTGCGAATGTAATGATGTATTTGCCGAGGCCGTATGCGGCAATCAACTCGCACCAACAAATGCTTAGTTCCTTGGTGGGAACAATTTCAGTGATCGTCTTTTGACCGCCCCTGAGAGTCGCCTTGAACTTCACTTCTTGGGGAGGAAAATCGGCGGGGCGTGCGCCGTGATATGTTCCACCGTAACGTCGGTCAATGATGCACACCACGATGTCGGCCTGCTTTGCAGCTTCGATACACTGATCATGTGAGTGCAGACCGCGGCGGGACGGAAAAGCGGCGTCTTCGAAATGAACGAACTCGAACTTCTTGCCGAACCGACCGACAATCATGGCTCGAATGTCTTCGAGATCATAGGCAGTCGAGCAAAGAAAGATTTTCACGCAGAGGCCTCTTCAGTTACTCCGTCATCTTTGGCCTCAATCTCAATCTCGGCTGAATCGTCGACGGCTTCTACTTCGGATGGGAGTTGGGCGGCATTGCTTTCCGCCGGGCGCGACAAGAGTTGCTCCAGTTCGGCGCGGATGGATGGAAACGCATCGTAAAGTTTCTGGCCGAAGCGGCCGTAAAGTTCGCGGCGGAGCGCTTCGTCCCCGGACACGTAGCGGAGGCTCTCGACGGCCTTTTTGGCGAACTGGCTGTGGAGGCGCAAGGGGCGCTCGACGATGATTTTCCAATAACCGAACGCTTCGTTGGGGAAGATTTTCGACTGCGGCGTTTCCTTAAAATCGAGAAACGCGCGAGTGATGCGTTGCAGATCGTCGGCGCTGAGTTCGCAGTTCTTCTTGCCGAGATTTTTGCGCAACGACTTGAACCAGGTGGTGGCATCAATGAGCTGAACTTTGCCTTGGCGAACCGCCGGCTTGCGATTGGTGAGCGCCCAGATGTAAGTGGCGATGCCGGTGTTGTAGAACATGTTCAAGGGCAGCGCGATTATGGCTTCGAGCCAGTCTTTCTCGATGATCCAACGGCGGATATTGCTCTCGCCCTGGCCGGCATCGCCAGTGAACAGCGACGAGCCGTTGTGAACTTCGGCGATGCGGCTGCCAAGGGGCGTGTCGGATTTCATCTTCGCAAGCTTGTTCACGAGGAACATGAGCTGGCCGTCGCTCGACCGGGTGACGAGATTATATTCCGGGTTGCCTGCATGGTTGATGATATAGCGCGGGTCTGCGAGGTCAGCCTTGCCGCCCATGCGTTCTAGATCGGTTTTCCAGCTCTTCCCATATCCAATTGAGTTGAGTAGAGTCCATTATTTGTTGGCGAGTAAAAGCTATTGAGGATTCTCGTTGGATTTGTCTTTCTTCGGCGGAAGGAACGCAGAGCCGCGTTTCAGGCGGGTCACGGTTTGGTCGCCGACCAGAGCGACAAACTTATCGGGGTCGGTCCAGCGACGGGACGCCTTAGCAGTGTCAAATCCGTTGGCTTTGATAATGGCTTTGAGCGTAGGAACATCGAGTGAACGAAGCCAAAAACGGAACTCCGTTTCGCCCTTCTCCTGAAGAGCAGAAAAGACATCGGGTGTGGGGACAACGGATTTGGCTGACTTAAGAACGTCGCGAGTCTTTCCAAACCGGTGGGGCAGACCTGCCAGAACCGTTTCCAGGCGACCGGCAAAATCCGGATTGCGCGCCGACTCGTCATCGAGCAGCGCGACAAGGTCGCGAAGGACGGCGGTTAGCTTTTTGGTGGATTGCATTTTTCCAGTATTTCCTTTGTCAGGCCGTAAAGCTCTTCATAGTTAGAACCGTATTTTTGACGAAAAGTCCGTAGCTTGGAATCCGAATCCGCGCCGCGAGCGGTGGCAACTCCCTGTTTGATATAGTTCCGAAAGAGGGGTGGTTGCTTCAGATCAGTTTTCTTCCCGTCGAACAGTCGTCCCTCCTCAAGTTCGCGTTTGACGCGGCGATGGAGGTCATTTTCCTGGAATTTTGTGGCGACGATGCCCAACGGTTTAATGACACGATTTATGTCTTCTGAGAAGGAGTTGATGTTGCTGACGATCTGAAAGATTCCCCAGGTGGAAACAATGTCAGGGATCGTTGGGATGACGTAGTGTGTTGAGAATCGCAGACCGTTTTTGGTAACAATGCCGAGGCTTGGCGGGCAGTCGAGAATGACAAAGTCGTAACGGTCAATTACTGGTTGCAGCGCACGCCGAAGGATGTCCTGCGGATTATTTTCGTAATTGCCCTGCACAGCGATGAACGGAAGCTTTTCCTGAATTTCGATAAATTGAATGCTCGACGGCAGGAGTTCTAAGCGAGAGATGCCTCCGTCGATTGTCGATACCGCGCGCATAATCGCCTTTTCGATGTCAAAAACCGGTGGCAGCTCCGGCCTCAGTTTGTCGCGAAAAAGTTGCGCCAGTGTGCGTCCGTCCGCATCGCGCTTCTGCCACTCTTCCTCCGAGATAAGATTGATCGTGGCGTTGGTCTGTGGGTCGAGGTCAATGAAGAGGACATGTTTGCGAAATTCCTTGGCCAGGATTTCTGCCACCGCGACGGAAGTGGTTGTCTTCGCCACGCCTCCTTTCAAGTTGATAAAGCTGATGACGACAGGCGCGTGGCCGGCCTTTGCCTCCAGCCATGCCTTGATGATTTCGGCGTCCCATACGGGGCCGCTTTGAAGAGTTTCAAACGGTTTTGGGAAGTCATCGTATCGAACGCGCCAGTTGGCAACGGCCTGTTTGGTCACCGGCGGGTTCGCTATTTCGGCAATTTCCGAGATGCCAACAAGTCTTCGTTGCATGAACACAGAATAGAGATACTGTGAACGTTGTCAACAAAACTATGCTGCGTTGTCCAATCAAACGGCTTGAATTCTAGTTAGCACAAAACAGTGCTTGACAAGACATCATAAGTGATGTCATTATGTCATCACGTTCGATGCACTATGGGCATCGGGTGAAAAGTGTGATGAAATCGAAAGAAAGATAAACCTATGGCAACCAAGAAACGAGTCGTATTTACATTCGACGAACGGAGTCTGGAGAGCTTGGAACAATTGAAGCATCAAGCTAGGTTCGATTCCCTTGCCGAGGCTGTCCGCAGTTCGTTGCAAGTGAGTCGGGCACTACAGCAGCAGAAGGAGCAAGGGTATAGCGAGGTTGTGGTACGAAATCCCGAAACGAAAGAGGAGCGCGTCCTCATTATCCCAAACCTCTAACCTGTTTTCCATTCCATGTCAGACGCGAACCAGCAATCCGACCAGCCAGCCTCAAAGGGCATCGAAGCTTTTAACGGCACAACAATCGAGGGCGGGATGGTCGAAGCGCTCACGGACATCGAAGTCAAGAGCCGGCGCGCACGCGAAGCGACAGCTCGAACAATCGCACTCGCACTGATTTGGATTCTGGGATTTTCCGCGGCCGTCCATTATATCGCGGTCTTTGTTTTGGTGTTGAACGACAAGACCGTAGCCGTGGAGGAATTGAGCCGCTTTTTCCACGCCTGGCTCCCGGTTGTTTCCGGGCTGGTAGGCTCAGCTATCACGTACTATTTTACCAAGGAGCGTTCATGAACACGACTATGAAACGGAATTCACACAGCACTAAACTTCACCCCGTGGTGCTCAATGGCTACCTAATCGCGGATTTGGAGACGCTTCGATGGAAAGCCGGCATTTACGAAGTGAAGTCCACGGCCCCGGTGTCCAGGTCGAGTCGGGCTACCGTCAAGGAAATGATGTGGGATTTTAAGAAAGCCCACCGTGGCCTGTGCCCTGGATTTGGATTCGTTGTGGAATTGGATGAATCAAAAGTGGCGGTCCCTGCAGACTGGCCTATTCCAAGCGGGACAGTATGGGAGGGTCACGCCTTCAGACGCGTGGAGGAGATTGAAGCGAATGGGACAAATCTGCGGAATTCGGCTCTATTTGCCCGAATTATTAAAGACGCGTTGCGGTCGCATCTTAAGAAAGTGGGACCGGCCGTACTTGGCCCCCTATGGCAAGATTATGGCACTCTCTGCCAGATTCCGACCGAGAAAACCGCAAATGGTTTTGCTTTCTGTCGCCGCTTTGATTTCGATCCGAAGCCATTATCCAATAGTCGCTGGGCGCTGCGCTTCATGGCATCAACTGCATCTGTTGATGCCCTTCCGATCTCACAGTATTACGCCGAAGGGCGGGTTGATGAACTCGCCGACTTCATCCATGCGAAACTGAATCAACGCACGAATCGTCGGGGGCGTCCCGTTAACGTCCGTGTACTGTACGGGAGCAAACAGAATGGCGAGCGCAATGCGCGGGTTTTGGATCTGTTCGCACCCGAGCAGATTCTCGATGACGCCAAATTGTCTGTTTCAGAACAGAAAGAACGCGCGAATTTACAACTCCAGTGCCAGGATTTCGTTGATGGCGCGATTGCAGTTGCGAGAGGGAATTGTCATCTGATTCTTGATTCTCAAATCACCCAAGACGACCATGACGAGACAATTTTAGAACCCTCTGAGCGTGGTGCCTGGGCTAAACGATTGAGGGATTTAAGCAACAACTGCGAGATTTTCGGGAAACGGCTGTTGCTTGCAGATGATCCGTTGAGCGACGGGGATTTTGACAGCATTCACATTTTACCGCCTCCAGTGCATGTCCGTGATTCATTCGGACTGACCGTGTTGGAGGCTCCCGCGAACGCCACAGCAACCGAATTGTATGAGCGGGCTAAGGCACGCGACAATCACGTCAGGCGTTTTGGTTTTTATGAGCAGCGGCCAATCACTCCCTTGTTGGCGATCCCTGCAAGTTTGGACAAGCGCGATGGTGAGACGTTGCGGTCACTATTGAATCAATTGCTCAAAGAACGAAACATCGCCTTTCAATTCCCTACGGCGTTTTCTTATCGGGACCCCGCTGCGGTTAAGCGGGAGATCGAAAACGGCAGGCACGATGCGCTTTTGTGTGTTTTGCCCGAAGGACGAAATCAGCGTTACCACGACCACAACACGCACGAACTAATCAAGCAGCGGGTTCCTGTTCCATCTCAGTGCATTTGCCACGATAATGCGTTCCCGAAACCGCTTCGTGGCGTAGCGTTCGACCAGGCGTTACGGAGGGATCAGCGCCTCGCTCGGAGGATGAAGACCCAGCTTGAGCTTTGCCTTTTGAATCTTTTGGTCAAAGCGCAATGGTTCCCGTTCATTCCCGCGCAAGCCGCAAATTACAATGTCCACATTGGACTCGATGTTGGTGGGAAACTGAACACCACGGTTGTTGCCAGTATTGGTTACGGGTTTGAGAATCCAAACGGCGGATTTCTGTTTAAGCCGGTGGAGATCGAGATGAATCCGCAGGGTAGTGAGCCCGTTCCACCGGATCCTCTCTTTCATGGCCTGCTTAGACTTATTGAAGACACTCGTGAGGCGTTGGATTTAACAGGCGATCAGCCAAACTTCGACCGTGTTCTGTTGATGCGAGACGGACAACTACTTGGCGACGGCGAAGACTGGAATGAGATGGAGGCGCTGACTCGCTTATTCAAACACTGTCAGTCAAACGGATGGGTTAGCTCGTCAGCTACTTGGACAGCCGTCGAGATCATGAAGGCGGGGGACGGCTGGCGTGTTTTGCAACGCAATGGAAAATTGGAAAACCCACTCGTCGGCTATTGCTGCTTCCCTTTCGCGTCCGCGAAAGAGGGACTGCTTTGCACCACCGGCCAACCTTATCTTTCCCAAGGGACAGCAATGCCTTTGAAATTTCGTATTCAGGATATCGAGGGCCTTGCCGATCGTGAAAAAGTTGTGCGCGACCTGGTTTGGGAAGCGGATATGTGTTTTACCAAGCTCGATATGGGGCAGAGTCTTCCGTGGACGCTTCACATTGCGGATTCAGGTGCTCTCCAGCTATCTCGGGCCTATCGAATCTCGGGTATTCCCGTTTAATTCGGAACACAGCAAACGGACAGTTGTGGACTCCCAGGCAGGGTAGGCCTGAGGATCCTGCTCGAAAAGCAAAGCGGCGCTTGCGATCAATTCGACTGCCGAATCTACCGGCAACTTTTTACGGCGCCGATCGGCGATCGTTTGAAGGGTTTCACGGTTGCACCGAGGGATATTCCATGTTCGGCACGCCCTCAACGTCCATCTTAATGCCTCCTCCGTTAGCTCTCGGGGAGTCAGCGCAACGAAATGGTTGTAGTTGGGCAACACCGCCTTTCTGGATTCCCATCGGCCTGACATCTCTACCAATGGCGTTGCTTCTTCCTCCCATCCCAAAGCCTTCGCGCCCTCGGCGAGGGTCAAAATGCGGAGCGCGTACGGAGGATGAGCCGATTCGATAACGAACGGATCGAGTTGGAGCGAATCGGTCGCATCTGTCATCGCTGCTAAGAAAGCGGGGCCGCAACTCCAGAGCGCCACTATGTCAACCGCGAGTTCGTGAATCCAGCTTTGTTGGTCTCCGCGCGGCAGCCAACATTGGCGCAATCGCGCTATGTGTCCTTTGGTCAAAGCACGGACATCGGAACTGTCAGCAAAAGTTTTTCGAAGCAGCGGTTTGCAATGTTGTTCAACAGCGTTGGCATACTCTTCCAAAACTTCTGTTGGGCACTTGGTGAATAAGCCGTGTCCCAATTCATGGCAAAGCCAAGGATAGTCTAACAATCTAACAGAACTGAGCTGTTCTCGGCCTTTGAGGGTTATGGCATAAATTCGATGGCCTGACCGGTCGGCTTGCTCAATCCACGGCAATCGTTGCCACATCCACTCATTGCCGTACAATGGGAGAATCGTGTGGGGGAGCTTCACAGGTCCTGTGCTCCAACTCTCTAAGAGGTCCTGAATTATCCAACTATCGAGCGCGAACCGGTCGCCCGGCCGGGAGGGTAGTAGCGATTCGTACCGCGTAAGCAGTGTTTCGATTGCTTCAAATGCGGGCGAAGCGCCCAGTCGGACTGCGTCCTCGTGATTTCGCAAAACCGTCAGCAACTCCATGCGCAGAAAGGCAAATGCGGGGTCTTCGAACTGTTGGTCGATACGACGGCCAAGTTCCTCTGGTGATGTGCTGGGCGCTTGGTAGCTGCGCGGCATGGTCAAGATAATGCCGATTCGAGCCTCAATAAGCGAGTCGTCTTTGGATCCTCCAGTTGCGGCGTCTTCACTCGGGCTGCCCAAAGAGCTTGACCCATTCAATCAGGTGCCGTTCCAGCGTGGTCGCGAACTGAAGCCGTTTGGAGCCGCGCCCTTTCTCCAAGAAGACAGACGCTGACCGCCCTCGAAGGCGCGGTGGATGCAGGCGAGGCCATGCTCTACAACGCCAACGGCCTGTTCACCAGCATCGGCACGACGTTCAACACACCCAACGGGGCGAACGTTACACGCCGCGAAGCGCCGTATCTGCCGGTCGCAGCCGTGCAGAAAACGACGGACAACTTCCTGTCCGTCTCGACTGATGCGACGGCCCGGCGCATTACGCTGTAGGAGGAAATTGCGCGCACGACCACGGCGCTCAAGAGCGCCACCACCGACGCCGAGGTTCAGAAATTGACCGGCGTTCTCATCGGGCTGCCATCACTACACGCCTGTTGGCAATTCGTTTCGAGTGTGGACGCGTGGGCGGGGGCTGGCTAGCGTAGAGGGGTGCAACTTCAGGATTATCAACGATGCCTGTCGGCATTGATGTTCGGCAAGCGGTTGCCAACGGCGGTTTATGTTTTTAGGGAGGCTAGCTCAGATTTTGGCCCGGAATTGAATCAACTGTTGGCCATTCTGGCGACACAGCACGACCTAGGAGAAGAATTCAATGTCATCAAATTCCGAACGGATGAACTCAAGGTGTCGTTCCTGAGCTACCCGGATTTCTTGAAGGATGCTCATCCGGCTTTGCGCCACGCGGTAACGATTGACCTGGTGATTGGTCGAGCCCGGCATACCGATTATGCCGACAACTTGAATCCGCCGATTCTGCATCGAAAAGAAACCTTTCTGTCGGAGCATCACCCAAATCGGACCACATTTGAAGCGCTGACGCGCACAGAAGAAGCTGAGGGGCTATATGCACATCCGGCGACCATCGGTTTCAAGCTGAACTGGGAGCGGCTGCTCAATGAACGGGGTTTGATCATTCAAGGTCACCGATTGGAGAAAGGCCAACGAAATCAATCGCTGGAAACGGCACCTGAACCGGTCATCGAACGGCACAAAACGGCGATGACCCGTTATGATTTATCGAAACCGGTCAAGACGCTTCTGGAATATGGGATGTTGAAGGCGGATGCGACTTTTTTTGACTACGGTTGCGGCCAAGGAAGTGATGTGCGTGGCTTGCAGGCGTTGGGCCACGAGGCTGAGGGTTGGGATCCGGTGCATCGGCCCGAGGTGCCGAAGCGCGAGTCGGACATTGTCAACATGGGCTACGTGCTCAATGTGATTGAGGATCCGGCTGAGCGGCTGGATGCCCTAGTGGATGCGTATCGTCACGCCCGCCGGTTGCTGGTGGTATCCGGTCTGATCCAGGAGACCGTGGAATCGGAGCGGGCAGCACAGTATCGCGACGGAATCTTGACGCGGCGAAATACGTTCCAAAAATTCTTCGACCAACAGGAACTTCAGCAATACATCGAGGACGCGTTGGACAGCACCGCAGTGCCGGTGGCGTTGGGGGTGTTTTATGTTTTCCGTGATCCGGCTGACCAACAAGATTTTCTTTCGGCGCGGAGCCGGCGGGCTGAAGAACGACAATTAAAACTTTCCACTGACGACAATTGAAATTTGCCGGTGGTATCCGGTTGGATTGCAGTGGGCGACCCAAGGCCGAAGGCCTTGG